>Ga0081535_100028_pt1 | contig 137254 bp, 136 predicted proteins | sample HotLakmasection3_FD_71020 | JGI IMG/M metagenome (GOLD analysis project Ga0081535, IMG submission 71020) | Hypersaline microbial mat communities from Hot Lake, Washington, USA - Section #3 (SPADES assembly) (version 2) | ecosystem: Environmental > Aquatic > Non-marine Saline and Alkaline >... | reverse complement strand
GGTGTGCTTCTTGTCGGCACCGAAATGCACCAGCAGGAAATTGCACACGCTCGGCGTGACCTCATAGCCCATGGCTTCGAGCGCCGGGCGCATCCGGTCAAGCTCGGCCTGGTTGTGGCTCACCGACTGATCGACAAAGCTCTCATCCTCGATCGCCGCGAGGCCCGCTGCCTGTGCCAGCGAGTTCACATTGAATGGCCCGCGCACACGGTGAATGGCATCGATCACACCTTCCGGCCCATAGGCCCAGCCGAGCCTGAGCGCCGCGAGACCGTAAATCTTGGAGAAGGTGCGCGTGATGACGACATTCATGGCCTCCCCGGCCAGTTCCATCCCGCCGGAATAGTCATTACTGCGCACATATTCGGCATAGGCACCGTCGAGCACGAGCAGGATGTCCTCGCGCAGGCCCTTGTGCAGGCGTTTGACCTCCTCATAGGGGATGTAGGTGCCCGTGGGATTGTTCGGATTGGCAAGGAAGACGATTCGCGTCTTCGCCGTCACCCGTTCCAGCATGGCGTCCACATCGGCGGAGTAGTCTTTCTCGGGGGCCTTGATGGTGACCGCGCCTGATTGCTGGGCGACGAGGTGATAGACGAGGAAGCCATGCTCGGTCTGGATGATCTCGTCGCCGGGGCGCAGATAGGCGCGACCGAGCAACTGGAAGATCTCATCCGAGCCCGCGCCGCAGACAATGCGGTCGACATCGATGCCGTATTTCTTGGCGATCTTCTCGCGCAACAGGCGCGCTGAACCCTCTGGATACATTTCCAGCGCGTCCGCAGCGGCGCGCACGGCAGCCTTGGCCGCCTCAGAGCATCCGAGAGGGTTCTCGTTCGAGGAGAGTTTCCAGCCATCCTTGAGCGCCTCGCCGCCCTTGTAGGGCGTGATGCCGAGAATGGATGCGATCGGCTGTGGGCCGCGGATGAGCGCGTCGGCGTCGGTCTGGTCTGTCATCTGTATTCGGTGTCCGCTGGCGGGGGGGGGGTGTGGGCTGGGGGGTCGGGGGGGGGAAATGGGGGACGGCTCGGGAACTGGGCGGGGAGGGGGTCCCCCGACGGCATAGCCCGCCGAGCTACCCCCTGGCCAGCTTCAGCCCGATGATCAACCGCCTGCCCAGGATAGTGTGGGCTCGTCGCGCTTGTCCGAAGCGTCCACAGGCTCGGGCTCGGCATCGCCGAAGGCCGACGCCAGCACGCCGAGCTGGCCGCGCTGCCGCGTTCGCTCGTGGCAATGAAGCAGCCAGCACGCGAGCAGGCGCAGATTGGCCGCGGCCACAGCGTCGCGGTGTGGCCGGGCCTCGTTGCCGGCCGCAATGATCGTCTCGTGCATCGTCGTTCCCCCCTGTGGTCGACGCCCGACACCGAACCGCTGCCGTCGGGCGAACACACAGGGCGCACGCCTAGCCGAAGAGGCGCGGCGGAACCGTGATCTCGATTACAGTCGAGCGAGAAATGTCCGCGCTCGGTGCGCCTCAGTCGGCAGCCTCGGCCACGACCTCGATCTCCAGAACGACGTCGTAGCCGACCGCAGTGTCGGTCGCCCAGTCGCCGCGGCCGACCTCGAAGCTCCGCCGATCCAGCTCGATGCTGCCCGTGGCCGTCGCCCGGTCGCCGTCGATGTCGATGGTCATCGGCAGCTCGACGACCTCGGTGATGTCGCGGACGGTGAGTTCGCCCGTCACCCGATAGGTGTCGCCGCCCTGGTGCTCGAAGTCGGTGCTCTCGAACCGGGCTGTCGGGAAGGTCGCGGTATCGAACCAGTCCTCGCCGACGATGCCGGCATCGCGTTCCGCATTGCCGGTGTCGACACTGTCGATCGCGATTTCGGTCGTCACCGACGCGTCGTCGAGATCGTCGGGAGCGAAGGTGATGTCGGTGGTGAAGTCGTCGAAGCGGCCGCGCACCGCCGAGCCCATCTGCCGGAAGGTGAAGGCGAGCGTGCTCCCGTCCTTGATCATCCGCCAGTCCCGGGCCTCGGCGGTCGTAAGGCCACCGACGACGAACAGAGCGAGCGGCAGGGTTGCGGTCATCAGCAGCAAGCGGCGCATGAGCATCAGTCCTTTGCGGGTCTCAGCATGCGAACGAGGACGGTGTCGCGATTGACGAAATGGTGCTTCAGGGCACCCGCGACATGGAGGATGATGCAGGCGGCGAGAAGATAGCCGGCCCATTCGTGGATCACCTTCAAGACCGTGGCCGCCGTCTCGTTGGCCGGGATCAGGTCCGGCACCTCCCAGAACCCGAAATAATTGGCCGGGCTCGCCGTGGCGCCCGAATAGAGCCAGCCGGTGAGCGGAAGCGAAAACAGCAGCACGTAGATGCCGTGATGCGTGGCCTTGGCGAGCACCGTTTCGTGCCGCTGCATGCCGTCCGGCAAGGGCGGGACGGTGTTCAGCCGACGCCAGACGACCCGCACCGCCACGAGCAGCAGAACGGTGAGCCCGAGTGATTTGTGCAGCGCGTAATCCTGGAATTTCTGCGGGCTCGAGGGCAGATCGACCATGGTCCAACCGAGATAGAAGAGCCAGCAGACGAGCCCGACGGTCGCCCAGTGGATCGCCCAATGGACGAGGCCGTAGCCCGCTTCGCTGTTGGTCAGACGCATGGCCGATCTCCCGGCAGCGAAAAGCTCAGTTGGTGCCGTTCAACGGCCGCAACAGCTCGGTCTCGATGATCAACTCGATCTCGTCGGCGACCATCGGCACCATCATGTCGACGCCGAAATCGCTCCGCAGCAGTGTGGTCGTCGCCGAGAAGCCCGCGACCTCCATGCCGGCGTAGTCCGGGACGAAGTCCGCAAGCTGATGCTCGCCCAGATAGTTCAAGGTGACGTCGAGGACGACGGGGCGGGTGTGCTCCTTGATCGTCAAGTCGCCGGTGACGCGGGCGGTCGTGTCGCTCGTCGGCTCGACAGCGGTGCTCACGAAGGTGATCTCGGGGAAGGTCTCGACCTCGAAGAAATCGGCGCTCTTCAGGTGCGTATCGAAGGGTGCTACGCCGGTATCGATGCTCGCGGCAGCAATGGTCACGTCGATGCGGCTGTTGGCCGGGTTCTCGCGATCGAGGACGACCTCGCCGTCGAACTCGCGGAACTCACCGAAGGCCCGGCTGTTGCCGAGATGATTGTAGGAAAAGATGATTTCCGTATGGAACGGATCGAAGTTGAAGGTGTCGGCCGCAGCGGCCGGCTCGGCGACGACAGCGAGGCCGAGGGCCCCGATGCCGAGGGCGGCGACGGGCAAAACAGCGCACTCTCTGACGATCTGCATGGTCTCTTCCCCGAAATGATTGGCAACCGGCAAGAGATGGCGCGGCTGCACCGGTGCCGACAGCGGCCTTCGACAAACGAATTGTTTCGCCGATCGCGACAGTCGGCGCCGCAGCTCGGGGTGCGCGAGCCACGCTCGCGGTTTTCGCCATGTCCATGGACAGTCCATGGACAGAGAGAAACGGCAACGCTAAGAAAACGCGCGCGTCATTGCGCTGCGGCATGCTCGCCGCAGCCGCATCGGATCGTCGATGCCCGATCGCCCGGTCGGGCCGTTTTTTTGAAGGGATGAGGGGGAAATGTCCGGTTTCGAGTGGTTTCTGCTGATCGTCGTGATCGGCTGTGGCGGCGCCGGGGTCGCCTACGGCATCAACACCCGTGCTGAAATCCTGAAGTTGCCGACCGGCACCGAGCGGATGCAGCAGATTGCCGCTGCCATTCAGGAAGGAGCCACCGCCTACCTCAACCGTCAATACACGACGATCGCGATCGTCGGTGTCCTCATCTTCATCCTGCTCACCTACTTTCTCGGCTTCACGGTCGGTATCGGCTACCTGATCGGTGCGGTGCTCTCCGGTCTGACGGGCTATATCGGCATGAACGTGTCGGTCCAGGCCAATGTCCGCACCGCCCAGGCCGCCTCGGGCGAGAACGGCCTCGCCGCCGGCCTCGACGTCGCCTTCAAGGCGGGTGCCGTGACCGGCATGCTGGTCGTGGCCTTGGGTCTCCTTTCGGTCTCCGTCTATTACGGCATTCTCCTGGCCATCGGCGTCGACCAGCGCACCATCCTCGAAGCCCTGGTCGGCCTCAGCTTCGGTGCCTCGTTGATCTCGATCTTCGCCCGTCTGGGTGGCGGCATCTTCACCAAGGGTGCCGATGTCGGTGCCGATCTCGTCGGCAAGGTCGAGGCCGGTATTCCCGAGGACGACCCGCGCAATCCCGCCGTGATTGCCGACAACGTGGGCGACAATGTCGGCGATTGTGCCGGCATGGCGGCCGACCTTTTCGAGACCTATGCGGTGACCGTGGTCGCCACCATGCTGTTGGGGGCGATTTTCTTCAGCGGTGCCGAGGCTCTCTCGCTGATGCTCTACCCGCTGGTCATCGGTGGGGTCTGCCTCTTGGCCTCGATCGCCGGCACCTTCTTCGTCAAGCTCGGCCCCAAGAAGAACATCATGGGGGCCCTCTACAAGGGCTTCTGGGGCGCTGCGGGCATCTCGCTCGTCGCCCTCGTCCCCGCCACCTGGGTGGTGCTCGGCTTCGGCGCCACCGGCTTCGAGGCGATGGTCGGAGATACCGTCGTCGCCGAGTTCGGCGGCCGGCAGGTCTATTACTGCACCATCGTCGGCCTCGCGGTCACCGGTGCCTTGATGTGGATCACCGAGTACTACACCGGCACCAACTTCCGCCCGGTGAAGAGCATCGCCAAGTCGTCGACGACCGGCCACGGCACCAACGTCATCCAGGGCCTCGCGGTCTCGATGGAGGCGACGGCGCTGCCGGTCCTCGTGATCTGCGCCGGCATTCTCTTCGCCTATTTCTCGGCCGGGCTCTACGGCATCGGCGTCGCCGCCACCACCATGCTGGCGATGACCGGCCTCGTCGTCTCCCTGGACGCCTATGGGCCGGTCACCGACAATGCCGGCGGCATCGCCGAGATGGCGGACCTGCCGGCCTCGGTGCGCGAGACCACCGATGCACTCGATGCCGTGGGCAACACCACCAAGGCCGTGACCAAGGGCTATGCGATCGGTTCGGCCGGGCTCGCTGCCCTCGTCCTGTTCACGGCTTATGTCCAGGACATCACCCACTACTTCCCCGACCTCAGCCTCACCTTCACCCTCTCCGATCCCTATGTCGTCGTCGGCCTCTTTCTGGGCGGCCTCTTGCCCTACCTCTTCGGTGCGCTGAGCATGCAAGCCGTCGGCCGAGCTGCGGGGGCGATCGTCGAGGAGGTGCGCCGGCAGTTCCGCGAGAACGCCGGGATCATGGCCGGCACCTCGAAGCCCGACTACAGCAAGGCCGTCGATCTTTTGACCAAGGCCGCGATCAAGGAAATGATCGTGCCGTCCCTCTTGCCGGTCCTCTCGCCGATCGTCGTCTATTTCGTGGTCTTCTTCGCCGCCGGCCAGGCCGAGGCCTTCACCGCGTTGGGCTCGATGCTGCTCGGCACCATCGTCACCGGTATCTTCGTCGCCATCTCGATGACCTCGGGCGGCGGTGCCTGGGACAATGCGAAGAAACTGATCGAGGAGGGCAATTACGGCGGCAAGGGCTCGGAGGCGCACAAGGCTGCCGTCACCGGCGACACCGTCGGCGACCCCTACAAGGACACCGCCGGCCCGGCCGTGAACCCGATGATCAAGATCATCAACATCGTGGCCCTTTTGATCATCGCGGTGCTGGGCGCGTACTGAGCCCAATCGACGACAGGTGGGGAGGCACTGCCTCCCCACGCCCCTCCCGTCCTTTTGCGTCGGTGGATCAGCGGCCATCAACTAGCGGGAGCGGGAGCTGTCGGCCGCTGCCGGAGGCACCGCCGACGCCGAGGCCGAGCAGCCGCACCGGGGCCTCGATCGGCGCCCGGCGCAAGAGGTAGCGGCCGGCCTCGGCCAGGGTCTCGGGCTGGTCGGGCGGGGCGGTGAGCGTCGTCTGGCGGGTCGTCAGGCGGAAATCCCTGTACTTGATCTTCAAGGTCACCGTGGTCGCCCGAAATGCCGCCTTCGCCAGGCGCTCGGCGAGTTCCGCCGCGAGTTCGGCCACGGCCTCTTCTAGTGCCGTCGAGCCACTGAGATCGCGCTCGAAAGTCGTCTCGACGCTCAGCGACTTGCGGTCCCGTTGCGGCTCCACCCGGCGCTCGTCGATCCCCTGGGCCAGCCGCCAGAAATGCCGACCCTGCCGCCCCAGCCGCTCGACCGCCTCGGCTTCGGAGAGCGCCTGGAGATCGGCGCCGCGGGTGATCCCGGCGGCCTGCAGCCGGCGTGCCGTTGCCGGCCCCACGCCGTGGAACTTGCCGAGCGGCAGGGCAGCCAGCACGCCCAGCGCGTCGTCCGGCCGGATGACGCAGAGCCCGTCGGGCTTCTTCATGTCGGAGGCGAGCTTAGCGAGGAATTTGTTGGCGGCGACGCCGGCCGACGCGGTGAGGCCGGTCTCCGCCCGAATCGTTGTCTTGATCGCCCGGGCGATCGTCGTGGCCGGCGCCGCTCCGCCCTTCGGCTCGGTAACGTCGAGATAGGCTTCGTCGAGGGACAAAGGCTCGACCAGGTCGGTGTAGCGGCCGAAGATCGCCCGGATCTCGCGGCTCACCGCCTTGTAGGCGGCAAAGCGCGGCCGGACGAAGATCAGCTCCGGACACAGCCGGGCGGCCCGGGCACCGGGCATCGCCGAGCGCACGCCGAAGGCTCTGGCGGCATAGTTGGCGGTCATCACCACGCCACGCGCCGCACCGCCGCCGACCGCGATCGGCCTGCCCACCAGGCTGGGATCGTCGCGCTCCTCCACCGCGGCATAAAAGGCGTCCATGTCGATATGGATGATCTTGCGCATCGAGGTATGTGAAGAGAAACCTTTCGGTCCGAGGTTCAGGCGGTTGTCATCGTCGGCTGTTGCAAGATGCCAACAAATTTGGGGCATGTCGCTGATCGGCGTCGGCGATTCGCAGCCCCGCCTTGCCACGGCCGTGGGCCAGCCCCTAGGTTCGCCAAGCTTGCGCGATGCCTGCTGCCGACCGGGACCGTCGGTGGCGGGCGACGGGCGGGCTGGCGGAGAGAGCAGGAGACGGGCGTTGACCAAATGGAGCTTCGGCCGTGCCGTCGCGCGCGGCTCGATCGTTGCGGCGTTGCTGCTGTCTACCGGTTCGTGGAGCGGTCCGGCGCGGGCCGATACGCTCACCGAGGCGCTGATTTCGGCCTATATCGGTAACCCACGGCTCGCCGCCGGCCGGTCACAACTGCGCGCCGTCGACGAAGAGGTGCCGCAGGCGCTCGCCGCCGGGCGGCCGCAGGTGTTTCTCGACGGCACTGTCGATGCGCTCACCGCCGACACCGATGTCAGCGAGCGCGACGACCGGATCACCCGAGGCATCAATTTCTCGGTCCGGCAGCCGCTCTATGCGGGTGGCGGCATCCGGGCCGGGGTGCGGCGGGCCGAGAACGAGGTCCGCGCCGAGCGCGCGTTTCTTCTCGCCACCGAGCAGCAGGTGTTGTTCGACGCCGTCGACGCCTATACCGCGACCTGGCGCGATCGGGTGGTGCTCGACCTCGCAATATCCAGTCGCGAGCGCATCCGGCGCCAGTTGCAGGCGACGCGTGACCGGTTCGAGGTGGGCGAGGTGGCGCGGACCGATGTCGCCCAGGCCGAATCGCGCCTCGCCCGTGCCCAGGCGGATGTCGAGACGGCCCGAGCCGACCTCGCGGCTTCGACCGCCTTTTATCGTGACGTGATCGGCATCGCCCCCGGGGTCCTCGCCGATCCCCAGGCGCTTACCGAGCTGCCGTCGAGCGAGGCCGAGGCCCAGGCACTCGCCGCCGCCAACCCGAACATCAGCTCGGCCACCTTCGACCTTCAGGCGGCGCGCGAGGGCGTCGATGTGGCGTTCGCCGATCTGTTGCCCAGCCTCGATCTCACCGGCAATTACCGCTACCAGCAAGAGGAGAGCCGGGCCATCGACCGGCGCGACGAGGCGCGGGTCGGTTTGCAGTTGTCGGTGCCGTTGTTCCAGGGTGGCGCCGACCGCTCACGGGTGCGGCAGAGCCGGCAACTGGTCGATGCGCGCCGCAACAATCTCGAGGACACACTCAGAGGCGTGCAGCGCTCGGTCAGCACGTCCTGGGAGCGGATTATTGCCGCCCGGGCCGCGATCGCGGCCCTCCAAGAGGAGGTCCGCGCCAACCAGATCGCCCTCGACGGGGTCGAGGAGGAAGCCCTGGTCGGGCAACGGACCGTGCTCGACGTGCTCGATGCCGAACAGGAGCTGGTCAATTCACAGACCGACCTGGTGCGCGCCCGGCGCGAATGGGTCGTTGCGACCTACCAGTTGAAATCGGCTCTGGGCGAATTGACCGTGGCCGGCCTCGATCTGCCGGTCCAGCCCTTCGACGACACCGCCAACTATCTGGTGCAGCGCGACCGCCTGTTCGGCCTCGATTGAGCCGAATCCCGGTCGTCGTCGACAAGGTGAAAAACGCCTTTGCGTTAACCGGCTGTTAAGGTTGCCAAAGCTACAGTCCCGGCCATGACGAACGGCAACGGCGCCGCTCGTGAACGCCTGAAGCGCCACGTGGCGCCAACAACAGGGACTTTCGCATGCTCTCCTCCGCCAAATCCCGTCTGCTCCTTGCTGCTGTCGTCGCCTTTGCTGCGGCGCCCGCTGCAGCCGATACCGACACCGACATCCTGACGGTGAAGGTCACCGTCCAGGAAGCCTGCACGATCGCCGGCAACACCCTCGATTTCGGCACCTACAACTCGGGTCAGCAGGCCGCCCTCGATGCCGAAGCCAGCGTCAGCTACAGCAATTGTGCCGCCGGCACGCTGGAGATCGCCCTCGACGGCGGCGCCGCGGCCAACGTCGCCGAGCGTGCGATGGCCAACGGTGACTCGTCGCTCCGCTATCAGCTCTACAAGAACTCCGGCCGCAGCCAAATCTGGGGTACCGGCAGCGACGCCCTGCTGCAGCAGCTCCTGGTGCCGGATTCCGGCAACATCCCGGTCTACGGCCGCATTCCCGGCGGCCAGAACGTGCCGGCCGGCGCCTATACCGACACGGTGAACGTCACGTTGACCTTCTGAGCGATCGGGACCGTCCGAGCGATCGGCGCGTCCACGCCACGCGCCGGCTGGCCGGTGGTCGGGTGCTGCGAACCCGGCAGGGGTCCACGGCACCGCCCACCGGCCGCCACCGCTTGCCGCCCGGGTCTCTCCCGAATGGTGAGACGTGCTTTCATTTTTTCCGTGGATCGGCTAGCCCCGGCCGGCGTGACCGGGGCCGGCCGATACCGTCGGCCGCCGGTCGTCGTCGTTTTCTCCGCAGCGGAGCCCCGCCATGGCTGCTGTCCGCCGATCGTCGCGCCGTCCCCCAGCAAGCCCGGCGGCGGCGCGCGATCCGAGTCGGGTGCAGTCGCTGACCCGTGCCCTTGCACTGCTCGACACGCTCGCCGAGACGGCGGACGGGATGACGCTTTCGGACGTGGCACAGATCGTCGGGCTCGCCCCGTCCACCGCCCACCGCCTGCTGACCACGCTGGAGAGCCAGCGCTATGTGCGCTTCGTGCCGGGCGAGGGGCTCTGGCAGGTCGGTGTCCAGGCATTCGTCGTGGGCCAGGCTTTTCGGCGCTCGCGCGACGTGGTCACGCTGGCCCGGCCGCACATGCGGCACTTGATGGAGGAGAGCGGCGAGACCGTTAACTTCTATATCGAGGAGGGCGGTGAGGCCGTTTGCATGGCCCAGGTCGAGTGCCGGCAAATGATGCGCGCGATCTCCAGGCCCGGCGGTCGCGTCAAGCTGCACTGCTCGGCCGCCGGCAAGGCGATCCTCGCGGCACTGCCGACAAGCGACGTGGCCCGCATCCTGCAGACCCACGGGCTGCCGCGGGTGAGCGAGAAGACCCTCGACACGCCGAAGAAACTGAAAGGCGACCTCGAGCGGATCCGCGAGCGCGGCTATGCGGTCGACGACGAGGAGCACGCCGTGGGCTTGCGGTGCGTCGCCGCGCCAATTCTCGACGAGGACGGCAAGCCACTGGCGGCGCTGTCGATCTCGGGCCCCCTGGCACGGATCGACGACACCGCGATCGGGGCCATGGGCGGCCTCGTCCGCCGCGCCGCAGCGGCCGTTACCGCACAGATCGGGGGACGCCCAAGGCACTGATCCCTCGACTTTTCTGGGGCAGTTGCCGCATCGTGGAATGCCATTTCGAATTTGTTGTCCAGTTGCGGCGAGGTGTTATCTTCTCGGTCGTGTTGTCGAGACGATCACGGGAGGTGTCACACATGGCCGAGATGACCGCCATCGAAGCTGCCGTTCTGGTGCTCGAAAAGGAGGGTGTGACGACCGCCTTCGGCGTGCCCGGTGCAGCGATCAACCCGCTCTATGCGGCGCTCGAGAAACGCCGGACCATCCGGCACATCCTCGGCCGCCACGTCGAGGGTGCGGCCCACATGGCCGAGGGCTACACCCGCGCCGCGCCCGGCAATATCGGTGTCTGCATCGGGACCTCCGGCCCCGCCGGCACCGACATGATCACCGGTCTCTATTCGGCGATCGCCGATTCGATCCCGATCTTGTGCATCACCGGCCAAGCGCCGCGCGCCCGCCTGCACAAGGAGGATTTTCAGGCGGTCGACATCGCCGCGATCGCCGCCCCGGTGGCCAAGTGGGCGACCACCGTGCTCGAGCCCGGCCAGGTGCCGCGGGTCTTCCAGAAGGCCTTCCACCTGATGCGCTCGGGCCGGCCCGGCCCGGTTCTGATCGACCTGCCGGTCGACGTGCAGACCTCGGTCATCGAGTTCGACATCGAGACCTACGCACCCTTGCCGGCCTGGAAGCCCGCGGCGACCAGGGCGCAGATCGAGCGCGCGCTCGACATGCTGAACGAAGCCGAGCGACCGCTGATCGTTGCCGGTGGCGGCATCATCAACGCCGATGCCTCGGCCGAGCTCGTCGCCTTCGCCGAGATCACCGGCGTGCCGGTGATCCCGACGCTGATGGGCTGGGGCGCTATCCCGGACGATCACGACCTGATGGCCGGCATGGTCGGGCTGCAGACCAGCCATCGCTACGGCAACGCCACCTTCATGGCCTCCGACTTCGTCCTCGGCATCGGCAATCGCTGGGCCAACCGGCACACCGGTTCGATCGACGCCTACACCAAGGGGCGCAAGTTCGTGCACGTCGACATCGAGGCGACGCAGATCGGCCGTGTCTTCAACCCGGATTTCGGCATCACGTCGGACGCCAAGGCTGCCCTCGCGCTGTTCATCGAGGTGGCGAAGGAGTGGCGCGATGCCGGCAAGCTGAAGGATCGGTCGACCTGGGCAGGCCGCTGCCTGCACCTGAAAAAGCACATGCTGCGAAAGAGCCATTTCGACCAGGTGCCGCTCAAGCCGCAGCGCGTCTATCAGGAGATGAACGACGCCTTCGACCGTGACACCTGCTATGTCACCACCATCGGCCTCTCGCAAATTGCCGGTGCGCAGTTTCTCCATGTCTACGAGCCCCGCAACTGGATCAATTGCGGCCAGGCCGGCCCCTTGGGCTGGACGCTGCCGGCAGCGCTGGGTGTGCGGGCGGCCGATCCGGACCGCAAGATCGTCGCCCTTTCCGGTGACTACGACTTTCAGTTCCTGATCGAGGAGCTGGCCGTGGGGGCGCAGCACAAGCTCCCCTACCTGCACGTGGTCATCAACAACTCCTATCTCGGTCTGATCCGCCAAGCGCAGCGCGGCTTCGAGATCGATTTCGAGGTCAGCCTCGCCTTCGACAACATCAACGCCGATCCGAAGGATGGTGTCCCCGGCTACGGCGTCGACCACTGTGCGGTCGCCGAGGGAATGGGCTGCAAGGCGGTGCGGGTGACGAGCCCGAACGAGTTCAAGGAGGCCTTCGACCGGGCGCACGAACTGATGGCCGAGCACCAGGTGCCGGTGGTGCTCGAGTTCATCACCGAGCGGGTCACCAACATCGCGATGGGCACCGAGATCCACAACGTCAACGAGTTCGAGGAGATCCTCTGCCTCGATCCGGATCTCGACCTTTCGGATGTCGACGGCACGGGCCTCGTCGAGCACGGTGGCAAGAAAGAGCCGCAACCCGCCTGAGCGCCGGATACGATGGTGAGGTCGGCGGCACTTGCCGCCGCCTGCCGCTCGTGCCACTTGATGGAGGTGAAAGAGAGGGAGGTGTGCGATGGGTGCCATCGCTATTCCGGAGCCCGACCCGGCCGTTCTCGCCCGGCGCGATCGCATCGTCGAGGGTCTCGCCGCCATTCTACCGTCCGAGAGCCTGATCACCGATCCGCACGAACTGGTGCCCTACGAGACCGACGGGTTCACCGCCTATGCCCGGGTGCCGCTCGCTGTCGTGCTGCCGAGCAGCACGGAGCAGGTGAGCCGTATTCTCGCCTTCTGCCATGCCGAGCGGGTGGCGGTCGTGCCGCGCGGGGCCGGGACTTCCCTCTGTGGCGGGGCTATTCCGAACGAGGACTGCATCGTCCTCGGCGTGGCCAAGATGAGCCGGCTGCTCGAGGTCGACTACGCCAATCGCACGGCCCGGGTGCAGGCCGGCATCACCAATATCGCGATCAGCCAGCATGTCGGCGAGAACGGCTTCTTCTACGCCCCCGACCCCTCGTCGCAGCTCGCCTGCACCATCGCCGGCAACATCGCGATGAACGCGGGTGGTGCGCACTGCCTGAAATACGGCGTCACCACCAACAACCTTCTTGGTGTCGAGCTGGTGCTGATCGACGGCACCGTCGTGGATCTCGGTGGTGCCCATCTCGATGCTGCGGGCTACGACCTCCTGGGCCTCGTCTGCGGCTCGGAGGGTCAGCTCGGCGTGGTGACCGAGGCCACGGTGCGCATCCTGCCGATGGCCGAAGGGGCGCGGCCGGTGCTCTTCGGCTTCGGCTCGTCGGCGGCGGCCGGTGCCTGCGTCGCCGAGATCATCGCCGCCGGAATCCTGCCGGTCGCCATGGAATTCATGGACAAGCCGGCGATCGAGATCACCGAGTCCTTCGCCCATGCCGGCTATCCTCTCGATGCCGAGGCGATGCTGATCATCGAGGTCGAGGGCTCGGACGAGGAGATGGACGCGGCACTCGCCCGGATCGTCGAGATCGCGCGCCGCCACGATGTCCAGACGGTGAAAGAGAGCAAGTCCGCCACCGAGACCGCACAGATCTGGAAAGGACGCAAATCGGCCTTCGGTGCTACCGGCAAGATCGCCGACTATATCTGCATGGACGGCACCATCCCGACCGGTCGGCTGTCCGAGGTGCTGCCGCGGATCAGCGAGATCTGCCAGGGCTACGGGCTCAGGGTGGCCAATGTCTTTCATGCCGGCGACGGCAATCTGCACCCGTTGATCCTCTACAACGTCAACGATCCCGAAGATGCGATGAAGGCGGAGATGGCCGGCAACGACATCCTCACCCTTTGCGTCGAGGTCGGCGGCTGCCTGACCGGCGAGCACGGGGTCGGCATCGAAAAGCGCGACCTGATGCGCCACCAGTTCACCGACGTGGACATGGACCAGCAGCTGCGCGTTCGCGCGGTCTTCGACCCGCAGGGCATCCTCAACCCGGGCAAGGTCTTCCCGCTCGACGCCCGGCTCGACGACGCCGCTGCTGCGGCACCTGTGGCCGCATGACCCTGCTGCTGCCCGAGAGCGAGGCCGAGGCCGCCGAGCTGATCGCTACGGCCAGCGGCCCGCTGCGTCTCGAAGGCGGCGCGACCCGGAGCGGCCTCGGCCGGGCGATTCAGACGGCTGCCACGCTGTCGAGTCGCAAGCTCGCCGGCGTGACGCTCTACGAGCCCGCCGAGATGGTGATCGGGGCCAAGGCCGGCACGCCGCTCGCCGAGATCGAGGCCACGCTCGCGGCAAAAAACCAGACGCTCGCCTTCGAGCCCATGGACCACCGGCCGCTCTTCGGCTCCGCAGGTGAGCCGACGATCGGTGCCGTTGCCGCCGGCAATATTTCGGGGCCGCGCCGGGTCTTCGCCGGGGCGGCACGCGACAGCCTGATCGGTATCCGCTTCGTCGACGGCAGGGGGCGGATCATCAAGAACGGTGGCCGGGTGATGAAGAACGTCACCGGTCTCGATCTGGTCAAGCTGCATGCCGGGGCGCTGGGGACCTTGGGCTTCTTGACCGAGGTGATCTTCAAGGTCGGCCCGCGACCACCGGCGGCGGCGACGCTCGTGTTTCACGATCTCGACGACGCTCGCGCCAACAATTTGATGTGCGCCGCGATGGGCACCCCGTTCGAAATCACCGGTGCCGCCCACCTGCCGGCCGAGGTCGGCGACAGCCGTGCCCGGACGCTGTTGCGCCTCGAGGGCTTTCCCGAGCAGCTCGACTACCGCACCGGCCGCTTGCGCGAGCACTTCGCCGAATACGGCAGGCCGGAGCGGCTCGACACCGAGCCCGCCGCCGCACTCTGGCGCCAGGTCCGCGACATTCGCCCGCTTTTGCAGCCGCGCGAGCACGCCGTCTGGCGGCTCAGCGTGCCGCCGCGCACGGGGGCGGGGCTCGTCGCACGGCTGCAGGGCAAGCTCGACTGCCGGGTGCTCTACGACTGGTCGGGTGGCCTCGTCTGGCTCGCGGTCGAGGAGGCGGACGACGCCGGAGCTGGCGCCATTCGCGCTGCCGTGCACGACACCGGTGGCCACGCGACCCTGGTTCGCGGCTCGCCGGAGTTGCGCAGCCGCATCGCCGTGTTCGCGCCCGAGCCGATGACGGTCGCCAAGCTCACCGCCGGGATCAAGGCGAGCCACGACCCCGAGGGTCGCTTGAACCCCGGCCTCATGCACGCCGGTGTGTGAGATGGACCACGGCTGCACGGAGTGGGCCGAGGGGCGTCGATCGCGCGAACCCGGCGGCGTGCTCGATGCACCCTTGCGGGTCGACCTCGTCGCCTCGCCGGATGGCCGGGGCCGCCGTCCGGCGCTCCTGCCACGCCTCGGCACCTCGTTCGCGCGCTCCCATCCGGTTGCGCGACGCTGCCACCAGCCGGGCGCGATCAGCCGTCGGGACCTTGCATGAAGACCAGCTTCGCTCCGGCCCAGCTCGCCGACCCGGACGTCCGCGAATCGGAGAAGATCCTGCGCAGCTGCGTGCATTGCGGCTTCTGTACGGCGACTTGTCCGACCTATGTGCTGCTCGGTGACGAACTCGACAGCCCGAGAGGGCGCATCTACCTGATCAAGAACATGCTGGAGGAAGGCCGGCCGGCCGACGCGAAGACGGTCACGCACATCGATCGTTGCCTCTCCTGCCTCTCCTGCATGACGACCTGCCCTTCGGATGTGCACTACATGCACCTCGTCGATCATGCGCGAAAGCATATCGAGGAAACCTACCGGCGCCCGCTGCTCGACCGCCTGCTGCGCCGGGTCTTGGCGTTGGTGCTGCCCTATCCCGCCGTCTTCCGCTTGGCGCTCTGGCAGGCGACGCTCGCCCGGCCGCTGGCCCCGCTGTTTTCCGGGCCGTGGCGGGCGATGCTGGAACTGGCGCCGAAAGGCGGGCCGAAGCCGCGCTCGCCGGTCGACCGGCCGCAGACCCATCCGGCCGAGGGCGCCCGCCGCGGCCGGGTGGCACTGCTGACGGGCTGTGCGCAGCAGGTGCTGGCGCCGGAGATCAACGAGGCCACTATTCGGCTGCTCACCCGGCACGGCGTGGAGGTGGTGATCGCCGAGGGTGCCGGCTGCTGCGGTGCGCTCACGCATCACATGGGCAAGGAGCGGGAGGCGCACAAAAGCGTGAAGGCCAATATCGATGCGTGGCTCGAGGTGCATGGCCAGGACCCGCTCGATGCGATCGTCATCAACGCGTCGGGCTGCGGCACCACGGTCAAGGATTACGGCTTCATGCTGCGCGAGGATCCGGCCTATGCGGAGAAGGCGCGGACCGTGGCAGCGCTGACCAAGGACGTCACCGAATACCTGCTGACGCTCGAGCTGCCGGCGACCACCGCACCGGCCGAGCTCGCCGTCACCTACCACTCCGCCTGCTCGATGCAGCACGGCCAGCAGCTCAAGACCCCGCCCAAGGCCCTGCTGACGGCGGCCGGCTTCAAGGTCAAGGAGCCGAACGAGGGCCATCTCTGCTGCGGTTCGGCCGGCATCTACAACATCGTTCAGCCGGACATCGCCGAGCAGCTCAAGCAGCGCAAGGTGAAGAACCTCGAGCGCACCCGCCCCGACGTGATCGCGACGGGCAATATCGGCTGCATCTCCCAGCTCCGGACCGGCACCGATATCCCGGTCTGCCATACGGTCGAGCTGCTCGACTGGGCGACGGGCGGGCCGAAGCCGGCAGCGTTGGGCTGAGGGCTCAGGTGCCGGCGTCGAGGCAGGCGCGGAGGGATTCGAGCTGTTGCCGGAGCTTTGGCAGGTCGCGCTTGGCCGTCGAGAACACGATATCGAGTTCGGTGAGGAAGTAGCCGTGGATCAGGGCGTTCCGCATCGCCACGATCTTGCGCCACGGGATATCGGGCGAGAGCTTGCGAACCGCGGGGGGTATATGCGTCGCTGCCTCGCCGAGCACCTGGAAATCGCGAATGATGGCCTTGCGACGAATCGTTTCGGCCAGGAACGTCTCGAAGCTGATGTCGCCGAGCGCTTCGGTGATGTCGTCGATGGCCACGATCATGTCGTCGACGAAGAGCTCGACGTCGCGCTTGCTCACGCCGGCAAGAGATCGCGCATGACCCGGTCGACGAGCTCGGGCCGGAGACCGCGAGGGGTTACCAGATCCACCCGAACGCCGAGCACGTTCTCCAGCTTTTCCTGAATATCGAAAAATTCGAAGAAGCCGACCGGGGCGTCGAACTCGACCAAGAGATCGACGTCGCTGTCGGGGGTCTGCTCGCCGCGCGCCCAGGAGCCGAACACGCCGATCGAACGGATCGGGTGCTCGGCGCGCAAGCCGGGCAGCGCCGCGGCCAAGCGGGCGCGGAGTTCTTCGGTCGTCTGCGGCCGGGTGGTGTCGCTCAAGCGTGCAGCCTCCTTCCGACAGCAGTAATTTAGCACAGGCAGTCGAACGCGGCCATCGGCACCGGCGTGCACTGGCCGGGCTCGGCCTGGGCTCGGCCTGGGCTCGGCCCCTCGGCCGCTTCACCGCGAGCCGGCAACCGGCGGCAGGCGGGGTCGCGGCTGCCGGAGCTTCGCGCCGAACCAGAGGGCGGTGGCGAGCGGTGGGACGGCGGCGGTGAGGAACATGACCTCGGGCCCGAACGACGCCTGCAGGAAGCCGGCCAGCGCCGGCCCGACAGCGCTGCCCACCGCCACACTGAGCAATGTCGCCGTGAAGCCGAGCGTGCCGCGTCCGGGAAACAGCCGCAGGCTCCAGAACGAGAAGAGAGCGCTCACCATCATCGCGGCAACGCCGTGCAGCCCCGCGGCCGTGAGCACCGCGAGCCAGGAACCGGGGGCTGCCGCGATCAGCACGAGCGACAGTGCTGCCGCGGCGAAGATCGCGCAGAGCAGCGGGGCGAGGCCGGTCCGGGCTTCGACCCGCCCGGTGGCGAGGCCGAGCACGCCACAGACCCCGTAGCTGAGGAAAATCACCGTCGACGCCGCCTCGTTCGGCAGGCCGGGCAGGCCACCCGCCCCGACGACCCGGTCGGCAGCGAAGGACAGGAACACCGCGTTCGCGATGCCGTAGCAGAGCGCCGTCGCATAAAGAGGGATGGCGGCGCGCTGGGTCAGCCGGGCGGCGGCCGGCTGCGGGTCCGGCACCAGCGGCATGGCCGTTTGGACGATCTGCTCGATCGCGTCGCGGGCCTTGTGGGCACCCCGCCGCATGGGCGGCAGGCCGGCCAGAGCGAATCCCGCTAGTGCCATGCCGCCGAGCGCGAAGCCGAGCCACACCGCGCGCCAGTGCAGGACACCTTGCGTAGCGGCGAACGCCAGACCGGCGGCAACGACGACGCCGAAGGTGGTGCCGGTGGAGATGATCGAGAGGGCGCCGGCGCGCGCGGCGTCGGGCAGCACGCGTTCGGCCGCGTCGTTGAACGGGGCCCAGCAGAACCCGGCACTGGCACCGGCAAGCGCGATCCCGAGGGCGAGCAGGCTCGGCCCTGTGGCGGCAGCAACCGCCAGGAAACCGGCAGCCGCCGCGGCGGCGCCCACGATGACCGGCACGCGCTCGCCATGGCGCCGGCCGAGCCATGCGCTCGCCAGCAGTGCGAGGAGGAACGCCAGGAACCCGCCGCTCGCGATCAATCCGGCGGTCGACGTGGCGAGTGCGAAGTCCTCCCGGAAGGACGGCAGGAACAATCCGAAGCCCATCCGCGCGGGGCCGAAGGCGACGGCCGTGGCAACGAAACCGGCTGCCGTCAGCCGGGTGGCGGGTGTCATCGCAACAATCGCTTCGCACCGGACGTCATCGGCGACCTTGTTGTGCTGTCGACGTGGGAGCCGACGTCGGGGAAGACAGCCCCGTGATCGGTCATCGGCTTTGCGGTTCTGTCACGAGGTGTTCTTCACACGGCTTCGTTCAAAGCCTCGCACCACGAAAAAAGTACTTTCCGGCTGCGACGGGAGTTCACGCTGGCGAACGCAACGCCGAAACAGGCGTCGAGCGGCCCGTTGCGCATGGCGACCATGGCGCGCCACGGCACCTGCAGCACCGGATCACGCGCGACGCGGCCGACGAGCCGCAGGTTCAGGCGGGTGCGTAACGTCGTTCGCGGTTTTCGTCCGCACCCATGATCGCCGCGCATGCGGCCTCGGTGCGCTCCTGCAAGAGTCGCATGAAAGCCTGTCGGTCCAATCCCGGCGGGATCGGCTCGAGAAACCGGACGGTGATCGTGCCCGGCCGCTTGACGAAGCTGCGGCGTGGCCAGAAGCGGCCGGAATCGAGAGCCACGGGCACGACCGGCACGTCGAGCGCCATGTAGAGTGCCGCGACACCGGGCTTGTAGGCCGGCGGTGCGCCTACCGCGCGGCGGTTGCCTTCGGGGAAGATCAGGATCGAGAGGCCGTTTTCGACCGCCGTCTCGGCGCCGCGGATCAGCGAGCGCATCGCTTTCGCCGCCCCGCCACGGTCGATTGCGATATTCTGCGCGATCCGCAGATACCAGCCGAAGAGCGGGATGCGGATCAGCTCTTCCTTGAGCCCGATGGCGATGTCCGGGCGGATGGTGTGAAAAAGGAGCGTCTCGAACGAGGACTGGTGCTTGCTGGCGATGATGCAGGGCCGATCCGGCAGATGCTCCAGCCCCTCGACACGAAAGCGGAGCCCGACGATCGCGGCCAGCAGCGCATGCACGCCGCGCATCCAGAAGGCGGCATAGCGCCGGATCGCCGGCGGCGAGACGAACGGGGCAACCGGCGCCAGGATCAGCACCAGAAAGGCCGACCAGAGCCAGAGCAGCAGATTGAACAAGAGCGAACGGACGAGCAACACGAGCGGTGGCTCCGGGTGGGCGTGATGGCACGGCTCCTGATCGCGCGTTCAGGGCGACCGCGCCAGCCCGAAATGAGCGGCGAGGCGTGCCGCAAGCGCTGCGAGCAGCGCCGTCGCCACCGGCACGATGGCGAGCAACACCCAATGCACCGGCGCCAGGGCCGGCTCGACCAGCGGTGTGCCGCCGAACAGCGGCGGCAGGAAGAGCACGAGGACGATGGTCGAGAGCCCGAACGCGAAGCCCAAGAACGCGCCGCGCAGCGTCCGGCCGAGCGCATGATGCTCGAATTGCTGGGCGATATAGCGGTCCTTCGCCCCCATCAGCCGGAGCAGATCGACCGCTTGGCCATGGAGGCGAAAATCGAGGCGGGTGATCCAGACATTGACCCCGACGACACCGCCCACGAGCAACGCCCCGATCACGACGGCGAAGCTGCGAAACAACAGGGCCAGGCGTTCCTGGCTGCGTTGCAGGAGGCCCGAGTCGCCGATCGTCGTACCCGGCACGATGGCGACCAGATCGCGGTCCAAGGCGGCGAGATCGACGGCGACGCCGGGATTATAGGCGATGTCGATCAGCCGGGGCAGCGGCATGCCGAGGCCCGAGGGACCCGCCGGCAGGTCGACGGCCGCCGCATCGCTGCCGAGCCAGGGCTGCACCAGGCTGTCGATCTCGTCGTCGTCGATCAGGCTGGCATAGGCGACCCCGGGGCGGCGGCGCAGCAATTCCAGCACCTCGACCACCTCGGCGCGCGCCGCCGCCGGCTCGGGATTGGGCGGCAGCGCGATGGTGACGATCCGGGGCTGTCGCTCGAAATCCTGCAGCTGCCCGTCGGCCACGGCGGCGACGCCGAAGGCGAGAACGGCGAGATAGACGAGCCCGGCGGTGAGCCAGAGCAGCACCCGGCTCGTGGGTGTTTCGGCGAGCGGCAGGTCGAGTTCGGCGCCGGCCACGGGCTCAGTCACCCTCGGTGTCGCGCGGTCCGGGGCCCGCATCCACACTGTTGTCGGGCGCTGTCGGCGTCGGTCGCGGCCGCGACGGGCGCAGGCGGCCGGCCTGCATCGCGAGGACCGGGAAAGGGTAGCGCTGCATCAGCGCCTCGCTGTGCGTGGCGAGGACGACCGTCGTCCCGAGCTTGTGCAACTGGATGAAGAGGTTCATCAGGCGTTCGGCGTTCCTGCTGTCGATATTGCTGGTCGGCTCGTCGGCGAGCAAGAGCCGCGGTTTGCCGACGACGGCGCGGGCGATGCAGAGCATCTGGCGCTGGCCCATCGAGAGGTCGGTCGGCAGCGTCTCCAGCTTGTCGGCGAGCCCGAGCCAACCCAGCATGTCGGCGACGAAGCTCGCCGTCTCGGTCTCGTCCGCACCGTTGATACGCAGCGGCAATGCCACGTTGTCGAAGGACGATAGATGCTCGAGCAGGCGAAAATCCTGAAAGACGACGCCGATGCGCTGGCGCAGACTGGCCAGGGCGGCGCGATCGAGGCTGCCGGTGTCGTGCCCGAAGACCCGCAGGCTACCCGAGCTCGGTGGCAGCGAGAGGCTGAGGAGGCGCAGCAGCGACGTCTTGCCGGCACCCGTGGGACCGCTCAGGAAGTAGAAGCCGCCTGCCTCGAGTCCGAGATCGATGTCGTGCAACACCGGTGCCCCGGCGCCATATCGTAGGCCGACGCCACGAAGGTCCACGATGTTGGCCTGTGCCGTGCTCAAACTATGCTCGATTCGCGGCGGTTGTGGTAACGGAGTGCATCATCACCAGGAATTGGGTCGAATTCATCTCAACTCATACGTTATATGAACCTCAGCCAGGCCTGCCAAGCGTCGACCGATGATCATCACCTGCCCTTCATGTGCCACACGCTACGAGATCCCGCCGAAGAATCTCGGTCCGGCGGGCCGCACGGTGCGTTGCACCAACTGCGGCCATCGCTGGTTCGTTGCCCCCGAGGCGCCGTCGCCATCTGCGAGCCCGGCCGGCGGTGATGTCGGTGTCGATACCGACATCGGCACCGACATCGACACCGACAGGGAGGCGGAGCAGCGCAGCGAGGCTCGAGCCGAACCGGTGGACGCGACGCCCGTTCCGCCGCCGCTCGACCGCGCGCCGGAGCTCGATACCGGCGCAGACCGCGAACGGCCGCGGCGCGCGCCGAAGACCACCCGCTCGACCGCTGCGACGATCGGCTGGCTCGCCGTTCTTCTCGTGCTGTTGATCCTTACGGGTCTCGTGCTCGGTCGCAACGAGATCGTGGCCATCGCCCCGCAGGCGGCACCGCTCTACCAGCGTGTGGGCCTGCCGGTCACCCAGCCGATCGGTCTCGAGCTCGCCGGCATCGTCTCCGAGCGGCTGGCCGGCGAGAACGGCGATACGCTCAGGATCACCGGTGCCGTGCGCAATGTGGCGGGTGCCGAACGCCCGGTGCCGCCACTGCGCATCGCCCTTCTCGACAGTGCGCGCGAGGAGGTGCTGGTGCGCGAGGTCGAGGTGCCGCAAAGCGTGCTCGCGGCCGGCGCCTCGACCCGCTTCTCGGTCGATCTCGAGGACCCGCCGGCCGACGCCCGCAATTTCAGCGTCACCTTCGCCGTCCCGGAGTAACGGCGGTGCCGCTCGAGCCCGGCGGGCCGATGCAGCTTGCCCTGGCCGCTGCCCGGCAGGCGGGCGACGTGGGCGAGGTGCCGGTGGGGGCTGTCGTCGTCGATGCCGCCGGAGAGGTGCTGGCCGTTGCCCACAACGAGGTCGAGGCGCGCAGCGACCCCACGGCGCATGCCGAAATCCTGGCGCTGCGCGAGGCCGGTAGGCGCCGGGGCACGCCGAGGCTCACCGACTGCGATCTCTATGTCACCCTCGAGCCCTGTCCGATGTGCGCCCAGGCGATCGCCTTCGCCCGCATCCGCCGGCTCTATTTCGCCGCTGCCGATCCCAAGGGCGGCGGGGTCGAGCACGGTGCCCGGGTCTTCGCCGCATCCTCCTGCCACCACCGGCCCGAGGTCATCGGCGGCATCCGCGAGACCGAGGCTGCCGCCCTCCTGCGCGACTTCTTCGCGGCCCGCCGCTAGATGCGCCGCTCGTTCCTGGTACCCGAGACCCTCGTGACCGACCGGCTGGTGCTGAGGCTGCCGGCGGCCGAGGACGTCGAGCGCTTTGCCGCGATGCTCGCCGACCCCGACGTCAACCGCTTCGTCGGTGGGGCCGAGCTCGCCCGGCCGGAGAACGGCTTTCGCGCGCTGGGCTGGCTGATCGGCCATTGGCACCTGCGCGGCTACGGCCCCTGGATCGTCACGGAGAAGCAGAGCGGGGCGCTGGTCGGCCGGGTCGGCGGCTTCTATCCGCCGGACTGGCCGGCACCCGAGATCGCCTGGACCCTCGCCCGGCCGTTCTGGGGCAAAGGCTATGCCCAGGAAGCGGCGCTCGCGGCACGCGCCGCCGTTCTCGAGCATCTGGCTCCAGCGCGTCTGGTAAGCTTGGTTGCGACCGATAACGAGCGGTCGGCGAGCCTCGCGCGGCGGCTCGGCTGTACGGTCGCCGAGACGACGGCGATCGAGGACACGCCGTGCATCGTCTTCGACCATCCGCTCGAGGCCGGCTGATCGAGGCCATGCGCGCGACGGGTTGGCGGCTGCCGGCAGCGTCCCTACGTTGCGCGCTTTCTGCACCGGGTTTTCGTGGAGGCTCATGCTGCGCCCCGGCGACGTGTTCCGCGAGGTGGTCTCGGGTCTGCGCCGGCACTGGCGCTCGCTCGTGCTCTACCACCTCTTCTTCACCATCCTGGCGAGCGTGCTGCTGCTGCCGGCGAGCTCCTGGCTGCTCACCACACTCCTGACCAGCGCCGGCAAGCCCGCCGTCAGCAATTTCGACATCCTGGCCTTCCTCTTCTCGCCTGTCGGCCTCTTCTGGCTTTTGGCGGCAGCGACACTGACGCTCGGCTGGATCATCGCCGATCAGGCCGGGATGATCGTGATCGCGGCCTCTTCGGCCCGCGGCCGCTACACCGCCGCGATGGCCGCCCTCTGGCATATCGGCCGACGATTGCCGCGGTTTCTGGCGCTCATCGGGCTTCGGGTCGCGGGCCATCTCGGGCTCAGCGTGCCGCTCCTCTTCGCCATGCTGGCCCTCTATCACCAGCAACTCGGCGCCTTCGACATCTACTACGTCGTCAACGAGCAGCCGCCCGCCTTCTGGCGGTTTCTCGCCATGGCGGCACCGCTGGCACTGTTGCTCGTCGTCGGCAACGCGCTGCTCTACATCCGCTGGGTGCTGGCCGTGCCGATCCTCCTGCTGCAGGACCAGCGTCCGTGGTCGGCACTTCGGCGCAGTGCCGCCTCGACCCGCCGCCGGCGCCTGCAGATCGCCCTCGCGGTGCTACCGGTGGCGCTTTGCATCGTGCTGCTGCCGGTGCTCGGGACCCTGGTGGTCGACCTCGGTGCCGCCCCGCTCCTCGGCCTCCTGCCCGAAGCGAGCGCGGTCCTGATCCCGACGACCCTGCTCGTCATCACCCTCGCCATTCTCTCGACCATCGCCGGCAGTTTCGTCGGCATCGGCCTCAACGGCCTCGTCGTCTACGCCCTCTACCGCCGGGTCGTCGGCCGCAGTCCGAAGGTCGAGACGCGCTCGCCGCAAGGCTCGGTCGTCGCCGTCTGGGGGGTCGAGCTCGCGGTTCTGGCCTTCGCACTCTTTCAGGCATCCCAGGTGCTGGCCGCGTTCGATTTCACCGACGACGTCGAGATCTCGGCGCATCGGGGCAGTGCCACGGTCGCCCCGGAGAACACGCTGGCGGCGATCGAGCAGGCGATCCTGGACGGTGCCGACTATGTCGAGATCGATGTACGCGAGACCGCCGACGGTGTCCCGGTGCTGCTGCACGATCGCGACCTTCGCCGGGTTGCCGGCGACGACCGGCGGATCTGGCAGGTCAGAAGTGCGGAACTCGACACGATCGACGTCGGCGGCTGGTTCGATCCGGCCTTCGCCGGCGAGCCGATCCCGACCCTCGTGCAAGCGATCGAGGCGGTGCGCGGTCGGGCGAAGCTCTATATCGAGATCAAGCCGGCACCGGAGACGCCGCATCTGGTGCGCCGCGTCGTGGAAACGCTGCAGGCCGAGGCTGCGGTCGAGGGGACCATCGTGGCGTCGATGAGCCCGGCCGTGCTCGACGAGGTGCACCGGCTGGAGCCGGCACTGCGCCGCGCCCAGCTCGTCCATACCAGCATCGGCAGGCTCGATCGGCGCGGCTACGACGTCCTGGCGCTGCGCGAGGCGCTGGTCGACCCGAACGCCGTCGTTACCGCGAAGCGCCTCGGCTACGCGCTCCACGTCTGGACGGTCAACGATCCGGCGGCGATGTCGCGCTTCATCGACATGGGCGTCGACAACATCATCACCGACGAGCCGGCCATCTTGCGCGACCTTCTCGACGAACGCGCCGACCTCACCGACGCCGAGCGCCTGGTGATCAAAATCCGGAACTGGCTGCGCTTTTAGAGCCGCTGCACGGCCTCGGCGAGGGCCGCGAGAAAGCGGTCGAGCCGGGCCTTGGTTGCGGCGAACGCTTCGGTTCGTTCGAGCCGCACCTCGTTCATGTAGAGCCGCCGGTTGAGCTCGAGCTGCAGGCTGTGCCGCCCGGCGTCGGGCCGGCCGTAGCGGCGGACGATCTCGGCCCCTTTGTAGGGATCGTTGAGCGCAACGGCGAAGCCTTCGGCCTCCAGCAGCCGGCGGGTCGCCTCGAGAAAGGCCGGGCTCGCCGTGATGCCGTCGCGGTCGGAGAGCACGATATCCGGCCGGGGCTTGCCGATCCCCTCCTCGTGCATGGCGTTGGAGACCGCCTGCATCGAGTGGCAGTCGAGGTGAAAGACCCGGCCGAAGCGTGCTTTCGTTTCGTCGAGCAGGGCGGTGAGGGCGGCGTGATAGGGCTCCCAGCAGGTGTCGAGCCGCGAACGGACGGCCGCTGCGGGCAACGGGCCGGCATAGAGCGGTGCGCCGTCCGGTGGTACGGCCTGCCAGACCACACCCTTGCCGAGCCGGGCCTTGGCCGAGGGGCGCAGCGGCAGGCCGAGGTCACCCTCGACCGTGGCCGGGTCGAGATCATCGGGGGCCCGGTTGACGTCGCAATAGATGCGCGGAAAGCGGGCGGCCAGCAGCACCGAACCCACCACGGGCGCATGGTCGAACAGCACGTCCACGTCCATGTCCTCGGCCCGGCGATACTGCTCGGGGCCGACGACCGGCGCGAAATCGGCGGGGTAGGCGCTGCCCGAATGCGGGCTGTCGAGGACGAGCGGGGTGGTCGCGGCCTTCGGGCGGTGGATGACGACGGGGTCGGCGAGCGTCACGGCTGCCGGCCTTCGTCGTGCAGATGACAGGCCGCCCACTGGCCGGGCGCTACCTCCTGCAGCAGCGGCTGCTCGACACTGCAGCGGGCAAAGGCGAACGGGCAGCGGGGATGGAAATGGCAGCCCGGCGGCGGGTCGAGGGGTGACGGGATCTCGCCCTTGATCACGTGGAACTGCCGCCGCCGCGCATCGATTCGCGGCACCTCGGCCAGCAGCACCTGGGTATAGGGATGGGCCGCCCCGGCGAAGAGGGCCTCGGTGCTGGCGGTCTCCACCACCCGGCCGAGATACATGACGACCACCCGGTCGGCGAGGTGCTCGATCACGCCGAGATCGTGGCTGACGAAGAGATAGGTGAGGCCGAGCTCGGTCCTGAGATCCATGAAGAGGTTCAAGACCTGGGCCTGGATCGAGACGTCGAGGGCCGCCACCGATTCGTCGCAGACGAGAAAGCTCGGCCGCACGGCGAGGGCCCGGGCGATGCCGATCCGCTGTCGCTGGCCGCCCGAGAACTGATGCGGGTAGCGGGACTTGAAGGCGGGATCGAGCCCCACCCGCTCCAGCATCTCGTCGACATAGCGACCGATCTCGCGCCGGGACACGAGCCCGTGGACCAGGGGTGCCTCGCCGACGATCTGTGCGACCCGCATCCTGGGATTGAGCGAGGACATCGGGTCCTGGAAGATCATCTGCACCTGGAGCTGGGCATCCCTGGCGTCCTTGCCCTGGAGACTCGCGAGGTCGCGGCCGCGATAGCGAAGCGTGCCGTCGGAGGGCTCGAGGATGCCGGCCACGATCCGCCCGACCGTGGACTTGCCGCAGCCGGATTCGCCGACCAGGCCCACGACCTCGCCCGGCTGGATCGCGAGATCGACGCCGTCGACGGCGTGCACGACCTCCTCGGTGTTGTGGCCGCCCACCAGATTGACCAGCTTTTCCGCGAGGTCGAGCTTGCGGACGAAGCGCTTGCTGACCCCATCGAGCTCGATGATCGGCGTCGTCACGACGCTGCCGCCAAGGGTGTCGTCGGATGCGGATGCCAGCAGCGCACCTCGCGGCCCGGGGCCACGGGCTCGAGACCCGGCATCACGTCACAGGCCGCATCCGCCCGCGGGCAGCGCGTCTTGAACGCACAGCCCTGGGGCAGGCTGAGCAGCGAGGGCGTCATGCCCGGGATCTGCCGGAGCTTCTGGCCGCGCCGGGTCTGGCTCGGCACCGAGCCGATCAGGCCGTGGGTATAGGGATGGGCCGGGCTCGCCAGCACCTCGTCCACGGGCCCGCTCTCGACGATCCTGCCGGCATACATGACGAGCAGCCGATCGGCGAGGCCGGCGACGACGGCGAGATCGTGGGTGATCCAGACGAAGGCGGTGCCGGTGGCGGCCGCCAGTTTTTGCACCTCGGCCAGGATCTGCGCCTGGATGGTGACGTCGAGGGCGGTGGTCGGCTCGTCGGCGATGATGACGTCGGGCTCGTTCAGAAGCGCGATCGCGATGGCGACGCGCTGGCGCATGCCGCCCGAAAACTGGTGCGGGTAGGACTTCAGCCGCTCGTCCGGCGACGGGATGCCGACCATGGCGAGTGCGGCGCGGGCCTTCTCGCGGGCAGCGGCCTTGGAGATGTCGACATGCGTGGTGATCGCCTCGATCATCTGCGTGTCGACCCGGAGCACCGGGTTCAGCGTCATCATCGGGTCCTGGAAGATCATCGCGATCTTCCGCCCGCGCTGCCGGCGCATCGCCTCTTCCGCAAGCCCGACGAGTTCCGTCCCGGCGAGCCGGATCGAGCCCTCGACGATGCGCCCGGGCGGATCGACCAGGCCCAGGAGCGAGAAGCCCGTGACCGTCTTGCCCGAGCCCGACTCGCCGACGAGCCCCAGAATCTCGCCGCGCTCGAGGCTGAAATCGACGCCGTCCACGGCCTTGATCACCCCGGCCCGGGTGAAGAAGTGGGTCTTCAGGCCGCGGACCTCGAGCACGGCTGTCACCGCGCCAGCCTCGGATTGAGGACGTCGCGCAAGCGGTCGCCCACGAGGTTGATCGCCACGATGGTGAGCAGAAGTGCGATGCCCGGGAAGAAGGCGATCCAGTAGCGGCCGGAGAGCATGTAGTTGAAGCCGTTGGAGATCAGCAGGCCCAAGGACGGCTCGGTCGGCGGCAGGCCGACGCCGAGAAACGAGAGTGTGGCCTCGAGCGCTATCGCACTCGCGGTCTGCACCGTGCCGACGACGATCAACGGCGCCAGGCAGTTGGGCAGGATGTGGCGAAAGATGATCCGCCCGCGGCCGAGGCCGAGGCACACGGCAGCCTCGACATATTCCTTGCGCCGCTCGACCAGGGCGGAGGAGCGCACGGTGCGCGCGTAATAGGCCCACTGCGCCACGACCAGGGCGATGACGATCTTGTCCAATCCCTTGCCGAGGATGGCCAGGAGGATGAGGGCGATCAGGACCGCCGGCAGCGACAGCTGCAGATCGACGATCCGCATCAAGAGGGTCTCGGTCCGCCCGCCGAAATAGGCGGCGATCAGGCCGACGACCATGCCGAGCACAAGCGCGAACAGGCCGGAGAGCACGCCGACACTGAGCGAGATTCGAAGGCCGTAGAGGATGGCCGAGAAGAGGTCCCGTCCGGCCCCGTCCGTGCCCAGCCAGAAGGTGTAGCCGTCCATCGACACGGCGCCCGGTGGCAGGCGGGAATCGAGGACGGAGACCTGGGCGAGGTCGTAGGGGTTCTGCGGGGCGATCCAGGGGGCGAAGACGGCGGCCCCGATGATCAGCACGAGCAGAATGAAGGCGCCGACGGCGAGCGGGCTTTCGACATAGGTCTCGAAGAAGCGGCCGAACGGGGTCTCGGCCTGGGGGGCGATCGGCACCGCCGCCTCGGCCACCGGCTCCGCGGGTAGCCGTTCCGTGCCCGGAAGGTCGGCGCTGCTCACCTCGACGCCTCGCCGAGCCGGACCCTGGGATCGAGTAGCGAGTAGCAGATGTCGACGATCAGGTTGATGACAACGAAGAGCAGCACGATCAGCACGAGATAGGCCACGATCACCGGCCGATCGAGTCGCTGGATCGCCTCGATCAGGAGCTTGCCCATGCCCGGCCACGCGAAGACGGTCTCGGTGACGACCGCGAAGGCCACGAGCGTGCCGAACTCGAGGCCGATCACGGTGACGATCGGGATCATGATGTTCTTCAGCAGATGAACGAAGACGATTCGCCGGTGCGAGAGGCCCTTGGCCCGCGCGAACTTGATGTAGTCCTGGTGGATCGCCTCCATCGTGCCGGCCCGGGTCAGCCGGATGACGAGTGCCAGCTTGGTCAGGGCCAGGTTGAAGGCGGGCAGCACCATGTGGCTGAGCCCGTCGAGGGTGAAAAGGCTGGAGGTGATGCCGAACCAGGTCGCGGTCTCGCCACGGCCGGTCGACGGCAGCCAGCCGAGCATCACCGCAAAGACCATGATCAGCATGATGCCGACCCAGAAATTGGGCAGCGAGAAGCCGACGATCGAGCCCGCCATGATACTCCGCGAGCCCAGCCGATCGGGGTTGAGCCCGGCATAGAGACCGAGTGGAATGCCGATGAGGATCGCCATGACGAGGGCGGCCGTGGCGAGCTCCAGCGTTGCCGGCATGCGCGACAGGATCAGCCCGAGCGCCGGTTCGCCGAAGACGAAGGAGCGGCCGAGGTCACCCTGCGCCGCCGACCACAAGAAGCGCCCGAATTGCTCCCAGATCGGCCGGTCGAGCCCCAGGGACGCGGTGACGGCGGCGATGTCGGCCTGGTTCATGTCCGGCGAGACGAACATCCAGACCGGGTCGCCGACGAGATAGACGCCGAAAAAGACGAGGCTCGCCATCGCCAGGACGACGAGCACCGCCTGCATCAGCCGCCGGAGGATGAAGACCGCCACGGGCGTTCCTCCGTCAGGTGCCGGGCACGGGGCGGCGCGTCACCGCGCGCGCCGCCCGGCTCAGGTTCCGCCCGCCGTCACTCGCCCGTGACGGTCATGGCGAGCGTCCACTCGTCGGTCCGCGGCACGTAGGCGAGCCCGGCCCGGGTCGCCCAGGTGTTGACCTGGTAGTGGATCGGGATGATGCCGAGATCGCCGATCGCAATCTCGGTCGCCTCGGCCAGGAGCTCGTCGCGCCGCGCGTCGTCGACCGTACCCAGTGCCTCCAGCAAGAGCGCGTCCACCTCGGGGTTGGAGTAGCGGCCGCGATTGGAAGCGCCCATGCCGGCATCCGGATCGTGCGTCGCGAGCAGCGAGCGCAGCGGCGACGACGCCTCGCCCGAGCCTGCCCCCCAGCCGACCAGGATGAACGAGAATTCGGGCTGCCCATCGGCGCCACTCGAGGCCCGACTGAAGAAGACCGAATTGGTCATCGTATCGATCGAGGTCTCGATGCCGACCCGGGTCAGCATCTGGGCGATCGCCTCGAGAATCCGCGCATCGTTGGTGTAGCGATCGTTCGGCCCGTGCGCCACCATGCGAAATCCGTCCGGATAGCCGGCCTCGGCGAGGAGTGCTTTGGCCCCGTCCGGATCATAAGGCTCGGCCTCGAGGTCGGGCGACACGCCGAAGAAGCCCTCGGGCAGGAGCTGGCCCGCCGGGATCGACTGGCCCTCCATGACGCGGTCGCGAATCGCTTCCCGATCGATCGCCTTGGAGATCGCGAGCCGCACCCGCTGATCGCGCAAGGGGTTGTCGATGGCCGAGCCGTCCTTGGCGGTGATGTGCGGCGACTGTTCGCGCCAGTGGTCGATGTGCATGTAGATGACGCGGTTCGAGATGCCGGTGTGCAGCGCCACGTCGTCGCGTGCCTCGAGCGTCTCAAGGTCCGCGGTCGGCACGATGTTGATCATGTCGACGTCACCGGCGAGAAGGGCTGCGACCCTCGACGGGTCGGAGGTGATCGGCCGGAACACCACATCCTCGAACTCGGGCAGATCGCCCCAATAGTCGTCGTTGCGCTGGAGCACGATGCGATCGCCCGGCGTGAATTGGACGAACTTGTAGGGCCCCGTACCGAACGTCGCGGCCCCCGAATTGTAGTCCTCGGTCGTCGCGTCGCAGTGGGCCGCCGAAATGATCGGGATGGTCGACACGTCGGTCGCCATCAGGGGATAGGGGGTCTCGGTCTTGATATGGATCGTATAGTCGTCGATCTTCTCGACCGTCTTGCCCTTGATATAGGTGCCGTAGCCCGAGGGCGAGTTCGGCACGTTCGGCGCCCGCTCGAAGGTGCAGACGATGTCGTCCGCCGAGAACGGCGTGCCGTCATGAAAGGTCACACCCTCCCTGAGCTTGAACTCCCAGGTCAGGTCGTCGATCGGTTCCCACTCGGTGGCCAAGGCCGGCACCAGCCGCTGCGCCTCGTCCTGGTTGATCAGGTTGTCGAAGATGTGCTGGGCGATCTGGTTGTTGGGCGTGAGGTTGTGAAAATGCGGGTCCATCGACGTCGCCTCGGCAGCGAGCCCGATGGTCAGCGTTTCGGCCGCGGCCGTGGCAGCGAGACCCAGCGTGGCGATCGCGGTGAGCGCGACCAGTGCCGGTCGCTGACAATGGCGCATCCGATAACGGATCATGGTGGCGGACTCCCTCGGTTTTTCTTGGGCGCACGGGGGCGCGAGACCGATGAGCAGCTTAGTCGGCCTATTCACCGTGTCCATAGCGATGGCGCGTCCGGTCCTGTCGCCATCGCGTCACCGAGCGGGCGGCGCCCAGGCCGTCTCCGGGTCCAGCGGGAAGACCGGCCGCGGCAGACCCTGCCAGTCGAACCGCTCCAGGATCGGCGAGGTGAGCCCGGCCGTGTCCACCTCGAACACCTGTTCGGATGCGAAGAACGGGGCGAAGCCGGCGCGAAAATGGCCACGTGACTTGACCACCACGGTCCGGGCCGTGGCGATGTCGAGGCCGAGCATCTCGAAGAAGACGGGATCCGCCGTTTGTGCCCGGCTGGAGATCACGACGACGGTCACGCCGCCCATCCGCAGCGCCGCCGTCGGCCCGAGCACGAGGCGCCTTCCGGCATAGAGCCCGAGTCTGCCGGTCACCTGTACGTCGCCGAGGGCCACCACCTCCGCCGTCGCTGCGAACGGCCGGTCGAAGGCGTTGGCGTCGTCGCGGTTGAATGTCACCTCCAGCACGGCACCGACGCCCGCCTCGTGCGCCGCACGGGCGATCTCGGGGGCGAAGAAGCTGCCGTAGAGCACGCCTTCGGCCTTCGCGTCGACCAGCGCCTGCAGGAACTCGGTCGTCCGGCCCGAACCACCACCGCCCGGATTGTCGCCGGCATCGGAGAAGATCAGCGGAGGGCGGTTCGTGGCGAGGGCAAGCGCCACTGCCTCGGCGAGCGGGGTCAGCTTTCGAGTGAAGCTCTGCCGCTCGTCCCAGGCGATCGCCGCGAGCTCGACCGCGAGCCTCCGCGCCTCGGCCAGATGCGCCGGCTGCCTTGCCGCGACCAGGACGGCGAGACCGTTGTGCGGGGTGTCGCTGAAGACGAAGCTGCCGAAGATCGAGACGTCGAGGAGCCGGCCGCCGGCCTCGGCGAGGCGCCTTTGCCCGCGATCGATCAGCGTGCCGTAGGGCGCTTCGGCGGTGAGCAGGGTCACCGACGGCGGGCAGAGCGGCAGCCGGATGAAGGCCGTGACCGGAGCTGCCTCGCCGGCGAGCATCAGCCGCAGGGCCAAGGCCGCCTCCTCGCCGCGGGCGGCCTGGTCGACATGCGGGTTGGTGCGGTAGCCGACGATGAGGTCGGCAGCATGGACCATGGTTTCGCTGACATTGGCGTGCAGATCGAGGGTCGCGACGACGTGCGCCGGCCGCGGCACGTGCCGGCGGACCAGCGCCAAGAGCGTGCCGTCCGGATCGTCGTCGCCCTCGGCGACCATCGCCCCGTGCAGCACGACATAGGCCGCATCGACTGGCCCCGCAGCCTCCAGCCCGGCCTCGATCTCGGCGGCGAGGTCGGCAAACAGCCCGGCCGCCATCGGGCCTGCCGGATAAAGGGCCGTGATCGCGATCGGCACCGGCCGCCAGGCACCCGTCGCATCCATCGTCCGGATGAAGGCCCGGGCCTCGGCCGGCAGCCGCTGGCCATCGTCTCGGGCATCGGCCAGGATAACATCACCCTGCAGCCGGCAGCCGCACTCCAGGTCGCGCTCGGTCGCCGGCGGTGCGAAGCGGTTCGATTCGAGCATCACGCCGAGCAGGGCCACCCGCGGTGCCGTTGTTTCAGCCACTCTTCTTCACCCCTTCGAGGCCTGCCGCATGACCAGGATCCAGATCCCCAACGACTACCCGGTCGACCTCATCCCACCCGACATCTCCGCCTACCGCAAGGGCAATACCGGCATCGACTGGGTCCATCGGATCGACAGCGGCAGCCCCGGCCCGGTGGTCGGGATCACCGCCATCGTCCACGGCAACGAGCCCTGCGGGGCGATCGCCCTGGACTGGCTGCTGCGCTCCGACATCCGCCCGAGCGCCGGCACGCTGCTCCTCGCCTTCGCCGATGTCGAGGCCTACCGGCGCTTCGATCCGGCCGACCCCAACGCCACGCGCTGGCTCGACGAGGACCTCAACCGCGTCTGGTCGCCCGAGGTGCTGGACGGGCCGCGCGACAGCGTCGAGCTGCGCCGCGCCCGCGAGCTCAGGCCGGTGATCGACGAGATCGACCTCTTGCTCGACATCCACTCGATGCAGCACCCGACCGAACCCCTGATGCTCGCCGGGCCCCTGCCCAAGGGGCGCGAGCTCGCCCGCGCGGTCGGCGTGCCCGCCACGGTCGTCAGCGATGCCGGCCACGCGGCCGGCCGGCGGCTGCGCGACTACGGCGGCTTCGCCGATCCCGCCTCGGCGAAGAACGCGCTTTTGGTCGAATGCGGCCAGCACTGGGAGGCCGAAGCGGGACCGCGGGCGATCGAGACCGCCCTGCGTTTCCTGCATGCCACCGGCATCGTCGATCCGGCGTTCGGCGAGGCGTTCCTCGCCCGGCGGCCCGAGCCCGCGCCACAGCGGATGATCGAGGTGACCGAGGCCGTGACCATCGCCACCGATCGCTTCGCCTTCGCCGAGCCCTATCGCGGCCTCGAGACGATCGCGACAGCCGGCACCCGCATCGCCACCGACGGCGAGCGGCCGATTCTGACACCCTACGACGACTGTGTCTTGATCATGCCGTCGAAGCGCCTCTGGCCCGGGCAGACCGCCGTCCGCCTCGGCCGGGCGATCGACACGGACGCGTGAGCGGCCTCCGGTTGCCGCGGCTGCGACCGGCGCACGCTTTTCCCTCTGGAGCGCACGCCGGTCGATCGGTCGACTCGCCAGTGCTTATTCGAAGGCCTGGTCGGTGACCATGTGCGTCCAGGCACCCTCCGGGGCCTCGGTGATCACCGGGTCGGAGCCGGCCGAGAGCAGGGTCTCGACGGTCCGTTCGTAGTCGGCGGGGTCGAGCACGCCGTCGGAGCCTTCGACCAGCTTCGCCACCTCGCCCATCATGCGGATCTGGTGGTGCTCCTGCTGCGCCCCGGTCTCGTCATATTCGAGCACGATCATCGCCGCCTCTTCCGGGTTCTCGACGGCCCAGTCCCAGCCCTGCATCGAGGCGCGCACGAACCGTGCCATGGTGTCGACGAATTCCGCATCCTCGAGCCGCTCCTCGCGGACATAGAGCCCGTCCTCGAGGGTCGATACCCCCATGTCCTCGTACTTGAAGACGGTGAGATCGTCCTCGCTGAACCCGGCGTCGATCACCTGCCAGTACTCGTTGTAGGTCATGGTCGAGATGCAGGCGGCCTGATTCTGCAAAAGCGGATCGACGTTGAAGCCCTGGCGCAGCACCTCGACCCCGTCCTCGCCGCCGTCGGTCGGGATATCCAGGCTCGCCATCCAGGTGAGGAAGGGATACTCGTTGCCGAAGAACCAGACGCCCAGGGTCTCGCCCGGGAAGTCCTCGATGGAAGTGACGCCGGAGTCGTTGCGGCAGGTCAGCATCATGCCCGAGCGCTTGTAGGGCTGGGCGATGTTGACCAGCGGCAGGCCGGCCTCGCGGGCGGCCAAGGCCGCCGGCATCCACTCGACGATGACATCGGCACCACCGCCGGCCAGCACCTGCGGCGGCGCGATGTCCGGGCCGCCCGGATTGATCGTGACGTTCAGGTCTTCTTCTTCGTAGAATCCCTGGTCGAGGGCGACGTAGTAGCCGGCGAATTGCGCCTGGGTCACCCATTTGAGCTGGAGGGTGACGTCGTCGGCCGCCGTTGCACTGCCGCCGGCGAGAAGGGCGATCGCCGATGCTCCCATGAACCAACGCTTCATCTCGTGTCTCCCGTTGTTGAGTTTTGCTCGTCCTCTAGCGTCGCTGCGACGGATGCCAGAAGGTCACCATGCGCTCGGCCAGGGCCACGAGGCCGTAGAACGCCGAGCCGACCAGGGCGGCAACGGTGATCTCGGCCCAGACCATGTCGAGCTGCAGCCGACCCACCTCGGTCGAGATCCGGAACCCCATGCCGGCGGTGGGTGAGCCGAAGAACTCGGCGACGATGGCACCGATCAGCGCCAAAGTCGTGCAGATTTTCAAGCCGTTGAAGAGAAAAGGGGCGGCTGCCGGCAACCGTAACTTGAACAGTGTCTGCCAGTAGCTCGCGGCATAGGTACGCATCAGGTCGTGCTGCAAGTGGTCGGTGGCGAGCAGGCCCTGCACGCTGTTCACCAGCATCGGGAAAAAGCACATCAGGACGACGACGGCGGCCTTCGATTGCCAGTCGAAGCCGAACCACATGACCATGATCGGCGCCATGCCGATGATCGGCAAGGCCGAGACGAAACTGCCGACCGGCAGCAGCCCGCGCCGCAGAAACGGCAGCCGGTCGACGGCGACGGCGACCAGGATGGCACTGCCGCAGCCGATGACGTAGCCGGTGAGTGCCCCCTTGACGAAGGTCTGGACGAAATCGGTCCAGAGGATGGGCAGGCTGGAGGCGAAGCGCGCGCCGATCGCCGAGGGGGCCGGCAGCAGCACCGGGCTGATCGCGAAGCCGCGGACCAGAAACTCCCAGAGCACCAGCAGCGTGACGCCGAAGAGCAGCGGCTGGAGGAAGGCCAAGAACCGGTTCTGCGGCAGCTTCGAGAGGCGGATGTTGAACCACCAGGCGACGAACCAGAAGGTCAGGGCACCGACCACGAGCGTGTTCAAGGCCGCACCCCCATGAGCCGCCCGGTCACCCGCTCGGCGAGCCCGACGAGCGCCACGAGGCTGGCCGCCAGGATCGAGGCCATGACCAGCGCCGACCAGATCTGCACGGTCTGGCCGTAGTAACTGCCGGAGAGCATCCGGGCACCCAGCCCGGCGACGGCCCCGGTCGGCAACTCGCCGATGATCGCCCCGACGAGGCTCGCGGCCACCGCCACTTTCAGCGAGGCGAAGAGATAGGGCAGCGCCGCGGGCCAGCGCAATTTCAAGAAGGTCTCGACCTCGCTCGCGTTCCAGGTGTGCAATTGGTCGAGCAGGATGCGATCGGGGCTGCGCAGGCCCTTCACCATGCCGACCACGACCGGAAAGAACGAGAGATACATCGAGATCACCGCCTTGGGCAGCAGGCCGGTGAGACCCAGGGACGCCAGCACCACGATGATCATCGGGGCTATGGCGAGGATCGGGATGGTCTGGCTGGCGATGATCCAGGGCATCACGCTCGCATCCATCGCCCGGTTGTGGACGATGGCGACGGCCAAGAGGATGCCGAGGACGGTGCCCATGGCGAAGCCGAGCAGCGTTGCCGAAAGCGTGATCCAGGCGTGGTGGAAGAGGCTCCGTCGCGAGGTCGGGGCGACCTCGATCGTGGTTTTCCAGAGCTCGGCCGTGACCTGGTGCGGCGCCGGCAGCCGCGGCCGGTCCTGGCTCCAGGTGGCGGCGACCAGCTCACCGAACCCCAGCGTCGTGTCCTGCCGGCCGGCCTGGTCGTAGGCCCATGGCGCGTTGAGCACGATCGCCATCAGGTACCAGAGGGCGATGATCAAGCCTACGACCGCGAGGACCGGCAGGGTGTTGCCCGAGGCGATCCGCTGGACGATCACCCTGCCCCGTTCCCCACGGCTCAGACCTCGTCGTCCGTGCCGGCCCGGAGGCCGTCGCGCACCCGTGCCGCGATCTCGAGGAAGTCGCGGCTCTCGCGAATGTGCAGTGGCCGGTCGTCCGGTGGCAGGGTGCTCTCGATCACATCCGTTACCCGCCCCGGCCGCGGCGACATGACGACGATCCGGGTCGAAAGGTAGGCAGCCTCGAGGATCGAGTGGGTGACGAAGCCGATGGTCTTGCGGGTCCGCCGCCAGAGGTCCAAGAGCTGTTCGTTGAGCTTGTCGCGGACGATCTCGTCGAGCGCCCCGAAGGGTTCGTCCATCAAGAGGATGTCGGCATCGAAGGCGAGGGCCCGGGCGATCGAGGCGCGCTGGCGCATGCCGCCCGAAAGCTGCCAGGGGTGCTTGGCCTCGAAGCCCTCGAGCTCGACCAGGGCCATGACCCGGCGGACCCGCTCCTGCTGCTCGGCCCGGCTGTAGCCCATGATCTCGAGCGGCAGGCGGATATTCGCCTCGATGGTCCGCCAGGGAAAGAGGCCGGCGGACTGGAAGACATAGCCGTAGGCGCGTTTTTGCCGGGCCTCGGCGGGGCTCATGCCGTTGACCCGGATGGTCCCCGAGGTCGGGTGCTCGAGGTCGGCCGCGACCCTGAGAAACGTGGTCTTGCCGCAACCGGAAGGACCGATGAAGGAGACGAAGTCCCCCTTCTCGACGACGAGATCGACGTTGGAGAGGGCATGCACCGGCCCGTCATTGGTCGCGAAGGTCAAGGAGAGGCCCGAGGCCTCGATGACCGGAGCCCGCGAGCCAGTTGTCATGCGGGATCAGACACCCGACGGGATATTGGTCGGATCGCGCTCGACCTTGCGCGGTGCGGTCAGCTCCTTCCATTTCGACAGGGCCCGGTGCGGGGCGGGGAAGGCCGGCCGCGGCACGAACCTTCCCCTGCCCGCCTGTGGCTGGCTGTTCTGCCCGTCGGCCCAGACGACCTCGCCGCGGCTCAGGGTATAGCGCGGCAAGGCCGACACCTTCACCCCCTCGAACACGTTGTAGTCGATGATCGACTTCTGCGAGGCGGCGGTGATGGTCTTCGAAAGCTTGGGGTCCCAGACCACGATGTCGGCATCGGCCCCTTCGACGATCGCCCCCTTCTTCGGGTAGACGTTGAGGATCTTGGCGATGTTGGTCGAGGTGACGGCGACGAACTCGTTGGGCGTCAGCCGCCCGGTCTCGACCCCGTTCGTCCAGAGCACCGAAAGCCGGTCCTCCAGCCCGCCGGTGCCGTTCGGGATGCTGGGAAAGCCCGAGAGCCCCATCTTCTTCTGCTCGGTGGTAAACGCGGCATGGTCGGTCGCCACCACCTGCAGGCTGCCGGACTGCAGCCCGGCCCAGAGACTCTGCTGGTGGTCCTTCGAGCGGAAGGGCGGCGACATCACCCGCCGGGCCGCATGCTCCCAGGACTTGTCGAAATATTCGTGCTCGTCGAGCACCAGATGCTGGATCAGGGGCTCGCCATAGACCCGCATGCCCTTGGCCCGGGCGCGCCGGATCGCCTCGTGCGCCTGCTCGCAGGAGACGTGCACGATATAGAGCGGCACACCGGCCGCATCGGCGATCATGATCGCCCGGTTGGCGGCCTCGCCCTCGACCTCGGGCGGCCGCGAATAGGCATGGCCCTCGGGCCCGGTCATGCCGAGCTCCATGTACTTCTTCTGCAGCTCGGCCACGATGTCGCCGTTCTCGGCATGGACCAGGGGCAGGGCACCGAGTTCGGCACAGCGCTTGAACGACGCGAACAGCTCGTCGTCGTCGACCATCAGAGCACCCTTGTAGGCCATGAAGTGCTTGAAGGTGTTGACCCCGCGCTTCACGACTTCCGCCATCTCGTCGAAGATCTGCTCCGACCAGCCGGTGATCGCCATGTGGTAGCCGAGATCGACGCAGATCTGCGGCGCCGACTTCCGGTCCCACTCCTCGACCGCCTTGACGAGGCTGCCATCGGCGCCGGGCAGGACGAAGTCGACCAGCATGGTCGTACCGCCCGAGGCCGCGGCGAAGGTGCCGCTCTCGAAGGTCTCGGCCGCGGTCGTCCCCATGAACGGCATCTCGAGATGGGTGTGCGGGTCGATGCCGCCCGGGATGACGTAGGCATCGGTGGCATCGACCGTCTCGTCACCCTTCAGGTCCTTGCCGATGGCAGCGATCGTCTCGCCCTCGATGAGCACGTCGGCCTCGTAGCTCCGATCCGCCGTGACGATCGTCCCACCCTTGATGACTTTGCTCATTGCCCTCTCCCAAACATGAACGTGGGGAAGATGATCTTCCCCACACCCCAGCGGGACTTTGCGCCGTCGCCCCTCGAGAGCGCCGTCGCAAAAGAACGGTGGGGCGCGGGGAGGATCATCCTCCCCGCATTCCTCAACTGACGATCTCCGCCGTCTCGACCACGGCGTGGAGCAGCACGTTGGCGCCCTTCTCGGCCCATTCCGGCGTGATCTCCTCGGCCTCGTTGTGCGACAGGCCGTCGACGCAGGGGCACATCACCATGCAGGTGGGGGCGACGCGGGCGATCCAGCAGGCGTCGTGCCCGGCGCCGGAGATCAGGTTGCGGTGGCTGTAGCCGAGCCGTTCGGCGGCGCGCCGGACAGCGTCGACGCAGGTCTCGTCGAAGGTCACCGGGTCGAAATGGCCGGTCTGCTCGATCTCGATCTCGAGCTTCAGCTCCTCGGCGATCTTCGCGGCGCCCTCACGGAGCCGGGCTTCCATGTCCTTCTGCACATCGAACGAGGGCGAACGGAAGTCGATCGTGAAGACCGTCTTGCCCGGAATGATGTTGCGGCTGTTGGGGTAGACCTCGATATGGCCGATCGCGCCCACCGCTTCCGGCTGGTGGCTCAACGCGATCTCGTGGACGAGCTCGGTGATCCGCGCCATGCCGAGACCGGCATTCCTGCGCATCGGCATCGGGGTGGAGCCGGTGTGGCTCTCGCGGCCGGTGAGCGTCACCTGCAGCCAGTTCAGCCCCTGGCCGTGGGTGACGACCCCGATATCGATGCCCTCGGCCTCGAGGATCGGTCCCTGCTCGATGTGCAGCTCGAAGAAGGCCTTCATCGGCCGGACACCGACCTCCTCGTCGCCGCGCCAGCCGATCCGCTGCAACTCGTCGCCGAAGCGCAGCCCTTTCGCGTCCTTGCGATCGTAGGCCCAGTCCAGGGTATGCATTCCGGCGAACACCCCAGAGGCCAGCATCGGCGGGGCGAAGCGGGTGCCCTCCTCGTTGGTCCAGTTGGTGACGACGATCGGATGCTTCGTCTTGATGTCGAGATCGTTCAGCGTGCGGACGATCTCGAGCCCGCCGAGCACCCCCAGGACACCGTCGTATTTGCCGCCGGTCGGCTGTGTGTCCAGGTGACTGCCGACATAGACGGGCAGCGCCTCGGGGTCGGTGCCTTCGCGGCGCATGAACATGGTGCCCATCTGGTCGACGCCCATGGTGAGCCCGGCCGCCTCGCACCAGCGCTGAAACAGAGCTCGACCCTCGGCGTCCTCGTCGGTCAGCGTCTGGCGGTTGTTGCCACCGGCCACGCCCGGGCCGATCTTCGCCATCTCCATGATCGAGTCCCAGAGCCGGGCGCCGTCCAGCTGCAGATTTGCACGCGGTTCCGCCATGCTCCTCACCTCCTGCACAAAAAGGCGGCAAAGGTCGAAAGAGCAAGGGCTTTCGACGGCCGAGTGCCACCGTGGAACGACCACGAAATGGTCGAAAAAACGCTAACACCGCGCCGCGGCCAGTCAAGCGGCTTTGCGGCGGTGGGCGGGCGCCCGGCCGGGCCGAGAGCAGGCTTCGTTCGACCCCCGAGCGCAGGCGAGCGGCTCCATGGGACTTTCTTATTGGTTGACGAGTATACTATAGGATCAACTAATAAGTAAATTCCGAGGGCGAGGTGCATGCAGGCTGCGGATCCGACCTCTACTGCCCTTCCGGGCTGGCGGGCGCGGCTCGCTCGCTCGGGCCTTGCCGTGCTCGACCTCGTACTGCCGCCGCGCTGTCTCGCCTGCGGCGAGCTGGTCGAGGCGCAAGGCCGGCTCTGCGCCGAATGCTGGTCGGAGATCGCCTTTCTCTACGGCCGGCAATGCCGCGTTTGCGGGTTGCCGCTGCCGGACGTCTCGGCCGAGGCACCGATCTGCGGCTCCTGCCAGGACGAGCCGCCCGTCTTCGATCGCGCCCGGGCTGCCCTTCGCTACGACGGCGTGGCACGCCGGCTGGTGCTGCGGTTCAAGCACGGCGACCGGCTCGACGGGACCGCCACTTTCGCCGGCTGGATGGCCAAGGCGGGAAGCGAGCTCCTGGCTGCCGCCGATCTGGTGATCCCGGTGCCGCTGCATCGCTGGCGGCTGGTCCAGCGCAGCTACAACCAGTCCGCCCTCCTGGCCCGTGCTGTCGGCAAGCGGGCCGGCAAGCCGGTCCTGGTCGACGGCCTGGTCAAGTTGCGCGCCACGGCATCGCAGCAGCGGCTCGATGCGATCGCGCGTCGGCAGAATGTTCGCGCCGGCGATTTCGCGTTCGGCCCTGCGGCCCGTCTCGCCGTGCCGGGTCGGCGGGTGCTGTTGATCGACGACGTGTTCACCACCGGCAGCACGGCGAGTGCCTGCGCGCAATGTCTCGTCGCCGGCGGGGCGCGGGCGGTCGACCTCCTGACGCTGGCGAGGGTGGTGCGCGACCCGGCCGCCCCTATATCTCCGTGACGGTTCTGCCACAGCCCCGAACGTCGCACAGGACAGCATGCCGGTCGTCGAGATCTACACCAAGCCCCTTTGTCCCTTCTGCATCCGGGCAAAACGGCTGCTGAAGCAGAAGGGCGTCGCCTACGACGAGATCGACATCTGGCTGTCCTCGGCGCGGCGCAAGGAGATGCTGGAACGCGCCGAAGGCCGCTACACCGTGCCGCAGATCTTCATCGACGGCCGCGGGATCGGTGGTTGCGACGACCTCGTGGCGCTGGATGCGTCGGGCGAGCTCGAGCCGCTCTTGAACGGCGGAGTTTCCGGGTGATTCGCTACCAGCTGCGCTGCAGCCGCGGCCACGGCTTCGAGGGCTGGTTCAAGAACAGCGACGCCTACGAGCGCGAGGTCGCAGCCCTGGATTGCCCGATCTGCGGCGATCGGTCGATCGAGAAGGCGATCATGGCACCGGCCGTGCTGCAGCGCGCCGAGCGCGCCTCCGGCCCCGATCCGGCCGATCCCGAGAGTGCTCCCAGCGGTACCGACGGTCCAGCAGCCGCCGCGGCGTCGCCGAGCGAGGGCAGCGCGCCGATCGCCACGGTGCCCGCAGCGGGGGGGCGGCCGCCACCGCTGGCAGCGGAGCAGGTGCAGCTCGCCAAGGCGATGATCCTGATGCGCCAGCTGAAGGCGCATGTGGAGGCCAATTTCGAGCATGTCGGCAAACGCTTTGCCGACGAGGCGCGCAAGATCCACTACGCGGAGGCGGAGCCGCGCGGCATCTACGGCGAGGCGACGCGCGACGAGGTCGAGAGTCTCGAGGACGAGGGCATCGCCATCCTGCCCCTGCCCGATCTGCCCAAGCTCGACGGCTGAACCCGGATCGACGACCCGACGATCGAAGACCGGGCGAGTCAGCCGAACCAGGCGACGGCGGCGGCAAAGAAGAGGGTGGTGGCCAGCGCGTTGAGCCCCATGGCGAGCCCGGCGAAGGCTCCGGCCGTCTCGTTGACCTGAAAGGCCCGGGCGGTGCCGATGCCGTGGGCGGCGACGCCGATGGCGAGCCCGCGGGCGCGCTGATCGGTGATCCGAAACCGGTCGAGCAGCCAGCCGCCGGCAATCGCCCCCACCATGCCGGTGATGATGACCGCAACGGCGGTCAGCGAGGCGAGGCCGCCCAGCCGGTCGCTGAGCGCCATGGCGATCGGCGTGGTGACCGATTTGGGGGCGAGCGAGACGAGCGTCTCGACCGTGCCGCCCAAGGCCCAGGCGATGCCGAGGGCACTCGCGATCGCGGTGAGCGAGCCCACGATGAGCGCCGTGGCGGTCGCCGCCACGGCACCGCGCAGTGCTCGGAGCTGACGATAGAGCGGGACGGCGAGTGCGACGGTGGCCGGGCCCAGCATGAAGTGGACGAACTGCGCCCCGTCGAAATAGTCGCCGTAGGGTGTGTCGGTGGCGAGCAGCAGGGCGACCAGGGCCAAAACGGCGATCAGCACCGGGTTGACCAGCGGCCGCCGGCCGCTCTTCTCGTAGAGCCACATGCCCGCCTGATAGGCGACGAGGGTGGCAGTGAGGGCGAACAGCGGGCTGGCGGCGAGGTAGACCCAGATGCGGTAGAGGTCCTCGGTCATCGGCCGGCCGCCTTGCCGGATGCCGGTCCCGCCAGCCGCTGCATCAGCCAGCCGGTGACGACGATGGTCACAGCGGTGCCGAACAGCAGAGCCCCGGCGATCGGCAGCCAGGCCTCGGCCAAAAGCTGCAGGTGGAGGACGACGCCGACCCCGGCCGGGACGAACAGGAGGCCCAGGTGCTGGAGCAGGCCACGGCTGAAGCCGTCGAGGCCGGGCGTCTCGCTGCGACGCAGGACGAGGGCGAGAAAAAGGATCGCCATGCCGAGCACCGGGCCCGGGATCGGCAGCTCGAGGCCGGTGACGATGGTCTCGCCCACGAGCTGACAGACGAGGAGGACGGTGAGGTAGCGGAGCATGGCACCTCGCTGAATGGACCCGGATCACAGGGCGGGCCGGCACAAAGCCGTCGCCCGAGCGCCAGCGATGTGGCAAACAGCGGGTGACCGCAAGGCGAAAGGGGAGCGGGCTCATGCTGAAGATCTGGGGGCGGCCCAACTCGATCAACGTGCAGAAGGTGATGTGGACGGTGGCCGAACTCGGCATCGCCCACGAGCGGCTCGACGCGGGCGGGGCCTTCGGCGGGCTCGAGACCGATGCCTATACCGCCTTGAACCCCAATCGCCGCATCCCGGTGGTCGAGGACGGCGAGCTGGCGCTCTGGGAGAGCAACGCCATCGTCCGCTATCTCGCCGCCAAATACGGTTCGGGCACGCTCTGGCCCGAGGATCCGGGGCTGCGCTCGCTGGCCGATCGCTGGATGGATTGGCAGGTGACCACGCTGTTGCCGCAGCTGCACGTGATCTTCTGGGGGCTGATCCGCACGCCCGAACCCGCCCGCGACAACGACAAGATCGCCGCGGCCGCGGAGGCCATTCGGCCCGTTTGGGAGTTGCTCGACGAGCATCTCCGGGTCCGCCGGTTCGTCGGCGGGCCGGAGTTCACCATGGGCGACATTCCCTTGGGCTGCGCCTATTGGCGCTACCGCAACCTGCCGGTCGAGCGCCCGAGCCTGCCCCGTATCGAGCACTGGTACAGCCGGCTCGAGGAGCGGCCGGCCTACCGCCAGCACGTGATGCTGCCGGTGACCTGACCGGCCGGGCGCCTCGATGACGGAAGACGAAGCGGCCGCCGCCGGCGAGACCCCGGATCGAGCGCCGCCGTTCTCGCTCAAGGGTGCCCTGCGCGATCTCTATTTCGGCGCCGACAGGCGGGCCGCCCGGTTTCAGTACGGCCTGATCATCATCGATGTGGCGATCATCCTCTTCTTCCTGACCGTGACCTTCATCGCCGACGCGCCGTGGCTGATCTGGGTCGACTTGGCACTCGCGGTCCCGCTCGCCCTCGACCTCGCCGCCCGCCTCTATATCGCCCCGCGCCCGCTGCGCCACCTGCTGAACTGGATCACCATCGCCGACATCATCGTCGTCGTCTCGCTGATCCTGCCGATTTTCACCGGCGACTACGCCACGCTCGCCTTGCTTCGCGTGCTGCGGGCCGCCCGGCTCGCCCGCTCCTACCACCTCTTCGAGACCCTCAAGCGTGACAACAAATGGGTCCGCCAGCACGAGGAGCCGATCCAGAGCGCCATCCACATGGTGCTCTTCCTCTTCGTCACGACCGCCCTGGTCTACGTCCACCAGGCCGGGCGCAACCCGATGATCGAGACCTATGTCGACGCCCTCTACTTCACCGTGGCGACGCTCACCACCACGGGCTTCGGCGACATCACGCTCATCGGCGAGTTCGGCAAGCTGCTCTCCGTCGCCATCATGATCGTCGGCATCGCGCTCTTCATCCGCCTCGTCCAGGCGATCTTCATGCCCGCCCGGGTCCGCCACCGCTGCCCCGAATGCGGTCTCCTCAAGCACGAGCCCGATGCCGTCCACTGCAAACACTGCGGCACCATCCTCGATATCCCGAACGAAGGCTGACCGGCAGGGCGAGGCAAGAGAGACGGGAAGGCACGCCTTCCCGTGCCCATCCGGTTGTTTGCCGCCGCGATCCGTCGGAGCGGTGTAGGAATATTAGCCGATATCGGTGATGGGGTCAAGGTGGCGGTCGGGCTCGTTCGGCGACACGAGGTGGCCGACAGCGACAGGACTTGCACGCCGCGCCGTCATGTTCGATCAAGCTATTGATGTGAAACGTCTAAATGAGGATGCCTGCGTCATCCTGTCCGCTCGGGTTCCTTCGCGAATCCCGGGTTCCTTCGTCGTCTGGCCGGGTTTGTTCGTCGGGTCTTCGGGTTCGTTCGTCGGCCCCGGTGGGTTCGTTCGCGGGTTTCAGCGGCAAAATGTGACGCCTGGTGAACCATAAGCGTTCATGATGGCGCACGGAGCGGCGCATTTCTCGGGTCATGCGTCGTATAGCGACTCGTTTCTCGGGTTATGGTGCAAAAAGCGACACATCCCGAGCGCTGGCGAGTCGGTATAGGACACATCCGCCGCGATTGGCGCGCCGGCATGCGATTCGCCATAAGCGATCGTTATGGGCGGTGCGGTGCCGGCGGTTGTTCTGCCCCGCCGCTCAGAAAACGAGCCCGGCGATTCCCCAGATCAGGCCGACCAGGAGGGCGGCGAGCAGGGCGATCGGCACCAGCGGGTGAATGTTGTTCAAGAGCCTGGCGGCGTTGCAGATGTACCCGACCACGTGTTGCGCCGGGGTCTTCGGGCTCTTCGAGTACTCCATCGCCGCCTTGACGACATAGAAGACACCGGTATTGGCGGCGAGCAGCGCCTTGGTCAGCCAGACCGCGTTTTTGGGGGCGACCAGGTAGTTGCATTTCAAGAGAATGCGCTGCTGGTCATCGGGGTTGTACTCGCCCTCGACCCAGTGCAGCTCCCTGTGGAAATCGAGCAGGCCGAATTCGTAGGTGGTGAACGCCTTCTCGACCCCGCTGTCCGCGAAGACGACTTTGTAGGTGGCGTCCGATTGCAGGTAGATCAGGGCACGGACCACGGCCCCCACCGGCATGAACCGGAGATTGCCGTCGTAGTGCTTGTCGAACAGGCCCTGATCGCCGCCCTTGTCCTTGTTGTAGTGCGAGATATAGAGCTCGTCGGTGTGCTGCATCGGCGTGATGACGTAGTCGGCCGGGAACTGCTCCAGGATCCGGCTCTTGATCACCTCGCTCTCGCGCAGCCGGTCGATCTCGGCGTTGATCTCGGCCGGCAGCGTTTCGAGATAGACGTGCTTGGACGGCCGATCGCGCAACTCCGCCTCGTACTCCCGCTCGATCCAGCGAACCAGCCCGTCGATCACCCCCTGCGTCGCCGCATCGTCGAAGCGGCCGAGCTGCGCCTTGAAGTGCCGGGCCGCCGGCGCCCGCCCCTCGGGGCCGGTATCGATGCGAGCGAGATCCGCGCTATCCGTCATGACATGCCTCCGAACAAGGGCGCGACGATCACCAGCCGCTGCCCACGAACTGCCACTATGCTTCAGCACGAAACTGTTGCGATCGTGTGGCAGAACCGGGACGACACCGGAGCTCTGGCCTTGTCCCCGATGCGGGGGAAATGATTTCCCCCGCACCCCCTCGGGACTTCGGCGGCGGTGCCTCGGGGGGACGGCACGAAAAAGACTCCTGGAGTCTTTTTCTGGAGTCTTTTTCGTGCCGGAGGGGCCCGGGGAGGCGTTGCCTCCCCGGTTTTCTTTTCTTCTACAACGGCTTCGGTGCTTCTTTGCGGAGTAGTTCGGGCCAGTGCCAGAGGACGAGGGCGAGGGCCAGGAGGCCCTCTGTTGCGATCACTTTCTGGGCGGTGGCGGCACCCAGCCATTCGGCCATCAGGCCGGCGTGGAGGAAGCCGAAGGGGGCGGCACCGATGGCGACGGTGATCAGGCCCATGATGCGGGTGCGGATCGCCGGCGGGCAGGCGGCGATGGGCAGGCTGATCTGCATGGCGTTGAAGCCGGCCATGCCGAAGCCGGCGGCGAAGAGGGCGAGGGTTGCGACCAGGGTGGTCGTCGCCCAGCCGAAGGCGAGGGTGCAGGCGAGGAAGAGGAGGGCACCCAGGCTGTAGAGGCGGGCGAAGACGGCGGGCTGCGCGTGCGCGATGATCAGGAAGGCGGCGATCAGGGCGCCTGCGGCTTCGGCGGCGACGACGAGGCCGATGGCCGTCGGGCCGAGGTTCTGGACGGTCTCCAGGATCACCGGCGCCAGCGAGATGTAGGGAAACGCCCAGAGGTTGAAGACCAGGGTCACCATGATCGTGCCCATCAGCAGGCGATGCCGGCGCACATAGCCGACGGCTTCGGCGAGTGAGCGGCCGACGCCGGCAGGCGTGGCGGCCGCGCTGCCGGCGTCGGCGGTGTCGGGCTGGCGCCAGCAGAGCCAGAGGCAGAGGGCGTGGACGACGGCGCCTGTGGCGAAGACGCCGACGACACCGGTGGTCTCGAGCAAGAGGCCGCCGATGGCGGGGCCGAGGATGCGGGTGCTCTGGTTGGAGACGACCTCGAGGCCCATGCTGGCCTGGACGCGCTCCAGCCCGGCGGCTTCGGCGAGCGCCGTCCGGCGAATCGGGGTTTCGAGCGTCCAGGCGAATCCGGCGAGGAGGGCCGCACCGAGCAGGTGCCAGAGGTGCAGGCCGGTGGTGAGTGTGAGGACGAGCAGGCCGAGTGCCGTGGTGGTGAGCAGGGCGAAGGTGGCGAGCAGCACCGAACGCTTGCTGACGCTTGCGACCAGCGCGGTCGTGAAGGCGCCGGCGAGGAGTGGCGCCATGCGCGCCGTGGTCATCGCCGCGACCCAGAAGGGCGAGCCCGTCAGCTGCAGGGCCAGGAGCGCGAAGGCGAGGATCTCGAGCCAGCGGACGATGTTGACGCCCAGCCCGGCGAGCCAGAGGTCGCGGGCGGCCGGTGCCCGGATGGCGGCGAAGGGGTTCTGCATCGTGGGAAGCCGGCGTCTTGCCGCGGTTCCGCTCCGGCCTCGTGATGGTCCTCGCGGTTCGCCCGGCCGGGTCGACCCGGTGGTTCCGGGGTGGGCTCAGAGCATGCTGGGCAGGACGCGGTCGGGCGGGCGGTGGCCGTCGGCGAAGGTCTTGATGTTGATGATCACCTTCTCGCCCATGTCCTGGCGGCCTTCGATGGTGGCGGAGCCCATGTGCGGGATGAGGACGACGTTGTCGAGGGCGAGGAGGCGGGGGTTGATCTGCGGCTCGTGCTCGAAGACATCGAGGCCGGCGCCGCCGAGCTCGTTGTTCTTGAGCATGCGGGTCAGCGCCGCCTCGTCGACCACCTCGCCGCGGCTGGTGTTGACGACGATGGCGTGGGGGCGGAGCAGCTTGAGGCGGCGGGCGGAGAGGAGGTGGAAGGTACCCGGGGTGTGCGGGCAATTGACCGAGAGGATGTCGACCCGGGCCAGCATCTGGTCGAGGCTCTCCCAGTAGGTGGCTTCGAGCTCGGTCTCCAGCGATTCGTGGGCGCGGCGGCGGTTGTGGTAGTGGATGGCGAGGCCGAAGCCCTTGGCGCGGCGGGGGGCGGCCGAGCCGATCCGCCCCATGCCGAGGATGCCCAGGCGTTTGCCGTTGATCCGGTGGCCGAGCATCGAGGTCGGCGACCAGCCGGTCCATTCGCCCGAGCGGGCGAGCTTCTCGCCCTCGACCAGGCGCCTCGAGACCGCGAGGATCAGCGCCATGGTCATGTCGGCGGTGTCCTCGGTCAGCACGCCCGGGGTGTTGGTGACGGTAATACCGCGTTTGTAGGCGGCTTCGACGTCGATATTGTCGACCCCGGTGCCGTAATTGGCGATCAGCTTGAGCTGCTCGCCGGCGCGGGCGAGAAGGGCGGAGTCGATTCGGTCGGTGACGGTGGGAACCAGGACCTCGCAGCTCTGCAGGGCATCGACCAGGCCGGCCCGATCCATGGGCGTGTCGTCGTGGTTGAGCTTGGCGTCGAACAGCTCCATCATGCGCGTTTCGATGACGTCGGGCAGCTTGCGGGTGACGATCACCGAAGGGCCTTTACGGGGCATGGTCGCTCCTCTCCAGTCACAGCTGCCGAAGTCGTCGATGCGGCCGGGCGCCCGACTTTTTGGGCTCGTAGCAGAAACCGGGGCGGCTCACAAACCACCTCTTGGCGTCCTCGGCGCGTACCGGAAAGCAGCGGTGGCGCTCTCGCGCGAGCGCCGGCGGGCGATCTGGAGAAAGGGCTTTGAAGCGCAGGGTCCTGCTTCCTATACAGGGCGGTGACGATGCGCGGGCCGCCCGGCCGCGCTCTTTCACCGGTTGCGAGGTGTTCGATCTTGGCCCGTCGTTTCGTTCTGCTGCTGATCGTCGTGTTGCTCGGGACGGGATCCCTCTGGTCCGGCCCGGCGACGGCGCAGTCGACCGGCCTGCCGCTGCCGCGCTTCGTCTCGCTGGCGTCCGACGAGATCAATGTCCGCACCGGCCCCGGGCAGATGCACCCGATCCGCTGGGTGTTCACCCGGCGCGGCGTGCCGGTGCAGATCGTCGAGGAGACGCAGGACTGGCGGCGGATCGTCGATCACGAGGGCGAGACCGGGTGGATCCATGCGAGCCTCTTGTCGTCCAGGCGGACCGTCCTGGTCATCGGCGAGACGCGCCCGTTGCGCCGCACGCCGCGGCACGACGCGCGGATCGTCGCCATGGTCGAGCCGCTGGTGATCGGCAATCTGCTCAATTGCGAGGGCAGCTGGTGCCTGATCGAGGTCGACGGCCGTCGCGGCTGGCTCGAGCGCGGCCAGTTCTACGGCGCCCTCGAATCGGAGATGGGTGGGTAGGCAGGACGGAAGGATCGGGGAGGCACGCCTCCCCGCACCCCACCTTTCCTTCGATGACTCCGACGAAGGCACGATCGAGTTATGCGGCCGCAAGGTAATCGTCTAGCGTTGCTTCGTTCGCGTCGCGGAGCCTTTGTTCGATCGCCGGACGCTTTGTCACAAAGGCGTCGGCACCGCCGTCGATAACGCGAAGCAGCGGCCTGAGCCGCTCCTTGAGACCGCGCACGGCCTTGTCCTCGTATTCGTCTCTGCCGAGCCAGTGGCTGACGCGTTCGGCGGCTTCTGCGTCACCGAGTACGGCCCGCGCCACCCATGTGAGGGCCTCCAGCCGCGGAAACCGCTCGGCAAGAGCCTCGAGCTTCGCCCGGTCACCTGCCGCCAGAGCTGCTTCGAAGGCGACGGCGAAGCCGGGCAGATGCTCGCCGGCATCGTCCCATGCCCGCTGCCTTGCGGCGAGGAGGGCGGCGTAGGCGAAGCCGGGCTCCTCGGCGAGCACCTGCTCGATCTCGGCCAGCGCTGCCTGCCGCTCACCCTGCTCTGCGGCGAAGCGGAGCCGGCGCAGGCGGCCGCGGCGCTCGACACCTTCCGGCAAGACGGCCTCGGTCGGCGTTGCCGCCGCCGGTAGCTGGCCCTGCAGCCCGGCGCTGACCAGCGGCAGCGTCTGGCCGGCCTTCAACTGAGCTGCGAAACTTCGAAGGAACTGATTGGCGGTATCGATCGCAAGGCCCTGCTCGACCGCCTGCATCGCTCGGGCCGGATCGCTGGCGTTCGACCAGAGCCGTGCAGAGATCGCCCAGGTGATCGGATCGGTGGCACTCGCCGCTATCGCCGCGTCGACGACCCGGCGGGCGTCGACGAGCCGGCCCTCGGCGATCAGCAGTTCCGCCAGCTGGTGGCGGGCGACGGCATCGTCGGGGAAGCGCTCGATCGTCTCCTCGAGCAGAAGCTCGGCATCACCCTGTCGGTCCGGTAACCGGGCGAGCAGCCTCGCCAGCTGGGTGCGGGCATCCGCATTGGCGGGATCGCGGCGGATGAACTCCCAGCCGACCAACTCGGCGGCCTCGACGGCGCCGCGGGCCTCCAGGCTGTCGCGCCAGAGCGACCAGAGAAAAGGGTTGTCCGGCTGCCAGCCGAGCCCTTCGCGGGCCAACTCCTCGGCGAAGCGGCAATAGCGGGTGTGGTCGGGGCCGGTCATGCGCAGCATCGCGCTGCCGAGCATGTGGATGGCGCGGACGAAAAATTCCGGGTTGCCGGTGGCCTCCAGATAGCGGCGGTGGTCGTTGAGCAGTGTGTCGATGTCGCTGCGCGAGCGGTCGAGTTCCGGCTGGAGGCGATCGATCACGCGCTGGCAGTCCACCGGCATCGGCGAAGTGAGGTTCTGGATGCGCCTCAGGTTTTCTGGACGGCCGAGCGGCGCGAGATCGCGATCGCAGCGCCACCAGCCGGGCGGCTCGATGTCGCGGAATGCACGTGTTTGCAAGAGTTCGCCTACCAGCTTCCGCCAGTGCTGCGGGGCGCGCGGGTAGAGCGACTTCAAGGGCAGCCATTCGGCCTTGAACTCGGCACCCGTCGGCTCGTTGGCCAGGGCCCAGTGGCCGAGACCGGCCAACCATGCGGCATCGGGGTTGCCCGCCGGGTGCGGCAGGCGCCGCAGGCCCAGGAGGCCGATGTCGAGGTAGTGCAGCGGCAGGACATTGCCGGCCTCGCGGCAGAGGCGGTGCCAGAAGGGTTCGAGATCGATGATGGCGTCGGCTGTAGCGGCGTCGGCGACGAGCGGCTGGGTCGAGGCCAGCATGCGCCAATAGGCAGCACGCGCGTCGCGCGCGGGTGCGATGACGAGGCGGGCCGTCCACTCGTTCCAGACGACGAAGCGCCGCCGCAGCTCGGTCGCGGTCGTGACCAAGCGGAGTGCCGTCACGATCTCGAAGGTCTCGGCTACCTCGGCGACGAAGCGCTGCAGTTTGGCCGGGGATCCGGGCAGCAGGCTCCTCCGCCGCTGCTCCAGCCAGACGAGCACGGCACCGTCGAGCGCCCGCATCGCAGGATCATCGGCCGGCAAATGGCTGAACAACATCCGTGCGGCGTCGGGCCGGTCGGCCCGGTCGTAGGGGTGAACGAGCGCATAGCCGGCAATAAAGTCGGCGAAAGCCGCGGCCGGCTCCCGCTCGAAGGTTTCGAGCCAGGGATGCCGATAGAGGCCGCTAGCGCGTTCTGCTGCCGTCATCAGGGTATCTCTTCACCGAACGTCTCGTCATCGGCGGCCAAGCGCAGGGCCATCAGATGATGGTTGCGCAGGGCGCGAATGTCGAGATCGCCCAAAGGTGTTACGATCTCGCCGATCTTGACCAGATGATCGCGCCGATATCTTAACCGACAGTGAAGAATCTCCGCCAGCAGCAAATCTTCGCTGGGGATCGGCGCCAGCGGCATGGCGCGGCCATAGGGTAGTCTGGCAGGAGCGGGGAAGAAGTAGGGCCAAGGCTCGCTGTCGAGCACTGTCGGAACCGTGAAGGCGCAAGCCGTGGCCGGATCCTCGAGGGCTGCCACGACGTCGCGCATCGGATAGATCATGAGGGCCACGGGCACGGGCCCGGTCCGCGCAGCATAGTGCGCGAGCCCCAGGCGATCGCGCAAGCGGCAGGGCCAATCGTCGGCCTCGATATCGTCGGCCAGCTCCGCTGCGAAACCGCCGAAACTGGGGCGTTCATCGCCCGATAGATTCCATTGGGCCAGGAACTTGTCCAGCATCGCGTGGTTCTTCTCGTCGAAGGCCCGGCGCAGCTCGGCGAAGCTCCAGCCTATTAATTGTAGAGGACGGTTTAGACTTTCAACCCGCGCAATGTTTTGATGATCATCGTACTGCGGCAACTCGGCCGGCTGAAATGCTCGCTGAAACGTGTGCGGAACATCGATGACTTCGACGTGCTCCCGCCGGTAATCGATGTGGCGTCGGCGTAGCGTCTCGGCGCCGTCGGCATCTTTTGCGAAGTCCTCGAAATACGCCCACCGTACCGCCCCGACGCGCGTCTCGAACACGAGATTATCAGCCTCGGCGCGGGTAACGTGAGCCGGCGCTTGCCGCCACTGCACGAGAGCCTGGGCGAGAGCGGGCGTTGCGAAATTCATGGTCGTCCGCCGTCGTTGTCACGCAACTTGGAGCACAATGACGAGCCCATGCCAATGCCGGGCATCGGCACCTTCAAGAGCGAAGTTTCAAGAGAACGGAGGGGCGCGGGGAGGCGGTGCTTCCCCGATTCTTTATCTTCTCGAGCCTTTTGCCTCTTCTTCCTCCGCGTGGGGCTCGAGGTAGATGGTTTCCTGGGTGGCGCCCAGCATGGCACCCTGGATGACGTCGGCGCCGCCGGCGAAGGCCGGGCGGGATTCTTCGACCGGCGGGCGGATGCGGGTTCGCCAGACGGCGTGGAGGGCGATGGCGAGGTAGACGACTGCCAGGTACAGGAAGAGGGCACTCGGCTGGGCGAGTTGCATGATCGGGGCGGCGATGGCGGGGCCGAGCGTCGAGCCGGCGCCGAAGACGAGCAGCAGGCCGCTCGCGATCGCGACGTACTCGCCTTCGGCGGCGCGGTCGTTGGCGTGCGCCACGGCCACCGGGTAGAGGGTGTGCATGGCGCCGCCCAGGCAAGCGACCATCAGGATGACGGTGGTCGGATCCCTGGGATCCAAGAGGTGGATCGAGAGGGCGAGCGCGGCACCGGTCAGGCTGGTGACGGCGAGGACCCAGCGGCGCTCGAGCCGGTCGGAGAGCCTGCCGACGGGCGCTTGCATGATCGCCCCGCCGACGATCGCCCCGGCGACCAGCAGGGCTACGGCATAGACGGGCAGGCCGATGGCGCCGGCATAGACCGGGGCCAGCGTGCCGAAGGCGCCGTGGGCGAGGCCGACGCCGAAGCAGGCGGCGACGGCGATCGGTGAGACGCGGATCAGCCGGCGGATGTCGAGCTTCACCTCGTGCAGCGGATCGGGGGCGCGGCTGGAACTGATCGCGGTGGGCACGAGGGCGAGGGAGGCCAGGATGGCGACCAGGACGAAGGGCTCGAAGCCCGCCGGGCTGTAGAGGGTGACGGTGAGCTGGCCCACCACCGAGCTCGCCAGGTTGACGATCATGTAACGGGCGAAGACGCGGCCGCGGCTGGCGCTGGTCGCACTTTCGCTCAGCCAGCTTTCGATGATCATCGTCGCCCCGGCGAAGGCGAAGCCGGTGCCGGCGCGGACCAGGATCCAGGCGATCGGCGAGACGATCAGGACGTTGAGCAGGGCGGTGACGGCGACCAGGGCCGCCATGGCACTGAAAACGCGGATATGGCCCACGGACGAGACGAGGCGTGGGGCGTAGAGGCAGCCGGCGACGTAGCCGGCGGCAAAGGCGCTGCCGATCAGGCCGATGAGATAGGTCGGAAAGCCCTCGAGCTCGGCGCGGATCGGCAGGGTCAGGCCCAAGAGCGCGCCCGCGGCGAAAAGCAGGGCGGCGCCGACCAGCAGCGATGTGGTGCGCAAGGGAATTGTATCTGTCATGCGCCGCGTCGTAGCGAACGCCGCCCGGTCTGCCTAGTGGAATCGCATCCGCGGTCGGTGGTTGGCTACCAGCAGAGGAAGATGCCGACCTCACCCGGCATGCCGCCCGGAAAGCTGAGGATCTGCGCCTTGATCTTGTAGCCGAGCGGCTGGAGCTCTTTTTTGTAGATCTGCTCGTAGCCGGCCTTGGCCCGGCCGGTGAGCGTGCTCGGCCAGTCCGGCTCGAAATTGTTGACCGCCCGGCCCTTGTCGGAGAGCCATTCGGCCGGGAAGCGCATGACCATGATCTCGTTCTGGCCGCGCTCGACGGCGGCGTTCACGGCGCGATTGAGGCGGTCCTGCCAGTCGGGCTGCGGCCCGTCGGTCATGAAGGCGTGGCGCACCTCCTCCTCGTGCGACTCCTTCTTCTTCATCGCTTCCATGGCCTCGCGCAGCTTCTTGCGCTCGACCTCCTCGACACGTTTTCTGATCTCGGCCGGGGTGAGAACGGCGGTCATGGTGCTGTCGTCCCTCTCTTGGTGTGGTCGTCGACCGGTCGGGTTCGCTGGGCGCTGGTCCCCTCGGGTCAGCGAGGCTACGCCTGCCGTCGTCGGCGTCAATGCGACAGCAGGCGGCAATCGGCCGGGAGCCGAGCGATGCAGGCGCCGAGCAGCAGCCCGGCGCCTGCCTTCTCCACGCCGGATCGGGGCGGGACCGGCGGGGAAATCGTGTCGGCTACGGCCACAGCCGTGTCACGCCTCGGCCGTCGAGACCGCGTGCTGCCATCGAAATCGGCATGCTGCCCGGTCGCGACGAGCTGACCCGATTTCCTGGTGCAGCGACCATGACGCTCGTCTCTGTCCGGCCGGGCGCAGTTCGCAGCTGCTGACGTTTTGTAGCTTCGAAAGGCAGAACGGGCCATCCGCTTACTGGAGATCGGTCGGCGCTGCTGTCGGGCACGGGCATTGCCGACGGCTGTGGCGGCGAGACCCGTATGGATTCGGACACGGCGACGACCGGCGCGGCGCTGTCGGTCGTCGATAGCGGCAGGTGACCAGGGACTGCGTGCATCTGCTGGGGCCGGTGCGGCTCGATCCTGAAACCCGACTACTCGGTCGGCCGCTGGGCGACACCCGGACCGTGCTGCTGGCGCCCGGCCAGAAGGGCTTTTGCGCCGTGCGCGCACCCGGCATCGCCTGGGCGATCATCGTCGACAAGGAGCGCCTCGCCGATGCGTTGCGCCTGGTCCACGACTGCCCGCTCGAAGCCGCGCTGGGGCACGGCTGGGCCACGACCTGGACCGTGGGGCGGCCTCGATCTGCTGGTTCACCGGCTCTCGAACCATCGGCGGCCGCGATCCGTGGCGGCGCTCGGCGTCGGCCAGCGGACCGTGTTCAATGCGTTCTTCGGGATATCGCCCTCGGCCTTCCAGCGGGCGCTGCAACTCGGTCGGGTATGCCGGCCGCTGTTGTCGGCGCCGCCGTATGCGACGGTGACGACGCTGGCGCTCGACGAGGGGGTGCAGCATCTCGGCCGGTTTGCCGGTGCCTATCGGCGGCAGTTCGGCGAGTTGCCCAGCGCGACGCTACGCCGCGCGCAGGAGGCGCGCCGGCCCGTGGCTGCCTACCGCCGCGTTGGCGAGGCCCGCCCAGCGTGATACGGTGCCGATGGGACGAGAGGCCCGGAAGGCGTGACCGTTCGGGCTCTCGCTGCCGCTCATCGGGGCCTCTGGCTCGCGATCGTCCGCCGGAAGGAACCAACAGCGGCCGCGGGCGCTTTCTTTGTGATCGGTCACGCGGATCACCGCCATGCGCACTGTCGCACCACGCTGACAAGGATGAGGAACGTCCCGTTTGTTGGCCAAGCTGACGCACAACCTCGTCAACCGGACCGGCCTGAAGTCGTTCCTGACGGCGAACCGGGTATTCGTCCGCTCTTACTTCAATTACAAATACTTGCGAGCGGATCCCTACCAACTCGTGCAGAACGACGAGCGCCGGAAGATCGAGCGGGCCTTCTCGCTGCTCGACGGGTTCCACGCCGAAAAGGCGCTCGAACTCGGCTGTGGCGAGGGCCGCTGGACGGCGTTCACCGCGAGAATCGCCGACGAGGTGCTCGCGATCGACCTGTCCGATCTGGCGATCCGGCGGGCGCGCGCCAAGAATCTGGCGAATGTCGAGTTTCGCCAGGGCGATCTCACGACAATCGGCTTGCCGCCGGCGAGCTTCGATTTCGTTTTCTGTTCCGAGGTTCTCTACTACCTGTCGCTCGACCAGCTCGAGAAGACGGTCGCACGGGTCGAAGCACTGCTCAGGCCGGGCGGCAGGCTTCTTCTCGTTCATGCACGCGCGCTGAAGGATGACGAGCGGGGTTTGGAACTGAAGGAGTTCGGGGCCAAGACGATCCACGACAGGTTCGCCGCGAGCGGGCTGGACCTCGAGACGGACGTGCTCGACGACCTCTACAGAATCTCCGTCTATCGCCGCTGAACAGCGCTCTCGGCAGCGGCGGCCCTCGCTGCCGCTCGGCGGCACAGTCCGGCGGATGGTGTCGCCATGCTGCTAGCGCAGGTCCTCCTCGGCGCGGATCCAGGTGCAGCGCTCGGTGACGATGGGCAGGGACTCGGGTTGGCCGAGGCCGGCGGTCATGAGCGCGATCACCCGCTCGTCGGCCTCGTAGTCGCTGTGCGCGGCCAAGGGGTTGGCGAAAGTGCCGGCACCCGGCACGCTGATCACATTGGCGACGTTGAGGGTGACGTTGGCGACCCTCGGGCAGAGCCGGGAATCGATGTCGTGCTGGGTGAAATCGTCCGGGATCGGGTAGCTCATGATGTCGTTGGGGTCGTTGAAGGCGATGAGGTTGGTCTGCTCGAACAGCCGGTCGGCGAGCCGCTCGCCGCCCGGCCGGCAGTAGGCGCCGACCTCGCCGGCCACCGGCACGGGCTCGAAGCCGGCCTGCAGCAGCGGCAGCTGGTTCGCCAGCATGAAGACGGTGGTCGGGTGCCGCTGCAGCTTCGCCTTGAGCTCTGCCGCCCGCGGATCGGTCGCGAAACTCGCGTCGATCGCTTCGGCCGTTGTCTGCAGCGCGTCGAGGACGATCCGGCTGCCGAGACTGTGGGTGACGAAGTAGAACGCGTCCTTGTCGATCCGGCTGCCGAAGGCGGGGCGGTCGACGTCGCAGGCCTCGACGTTCTCGGGGAAGCTGTCCCAGTCGCTGCTGTAGGTCCAGCACACCCCTTGGCGCACGGCGGTGAGGATGCGCTCGCGACCGCTGCCGACATAGACCAGCGGGTCGACCAGGGCATTGTTGGCGAAGGCCTTGGCGGTGCGGTTGAAGGTGGCGCGCTGCCGGGCGAAGACCTCGCTGTTGTCGAAGGCGAGGCGGTCGCGGGCGGGATCGCTGAGCCTGGACCAGGTGAGCTCGTAGAACAGCATCTCGCGCTCGCGGGCCGCATCGGTGAAGCGGCGAGCGGTGAAGGTGGCGAGCGGCTCGCCCGGGAAGTTGGGGTGGATGATCTCGGTGGTCTTGATCTGCGGCGACATCGCGTCGAGGCCGAGGCTGCGCGCGAGATTGGCGCTCACCGTGCCGGAATAGCCGGGCTCGTGCCGGCTGATGCCGTGCACCATCATGACCTTCAAGAGCGAGCGCTGGTCGCTGGGTACGGTGCCGATCGCCGGTTGGCCGCGCTGGGTCTCGAGCGCCTGCAGCGTGCCGGTGAAGGCAGCACCCTCGATCTCGCAGGCGCGAGTGTCCTCGCCGTTTTCGCCGATCTGGCCGAGCACGGCCCGGCCCACGCCTTCGCCGAAGCTGGCACAGCCGGCGAGCAGCAGAACAGAGGTCAGAACGGCGAGACGATGGCAGGTGCTGCGCAAGGCGATGTCCCCGTTGCTTCGGCTGTCGGCCGGATCGCAGCGGAGGGGTAGCCGGTGCATCGGCAACAAGGCAAGGGCGATGCGCAGTGCCGCCCCGGCCGGCCGCCGGCCGTCTCGCTAGAGCGGCTCGGGCTGGTTCGCGTCCGTCGCTTCGGGCAGGGTCTCGGGTGCTGCGGGGGCGGGGGGTTCGGCCGGCTGATCGCTGCCCGCCGGCGGCGGTTCGAGCGGTACCGCGATCGCCTGCACCGGGCCGCTTTCGGCCGCGGCGGCCTCACTCTCGGTGGCCGTCTCCGGGACGGGCTCGGGCAGCCGGGCGACGGCGGCGCCGACGATCCCCACCACCTGCGAGAGCTGCGGGCTGTCGGACGGGGCCACGATGGCGAAGACCATGGGGCCACGGCGCCATTGCAGCGACACGTAGCCCTCGCGGACCAACCAGAAGGCGTGCTCGGCATCCGGCTTGCCGATCCCGACATGAAACACCACGGGCTTGCCCGCCGCATCGCGGTAGATCAGCCGGATGGCCGGCATGCCGTGCCGCTCCATGGTTTCGCCGGCGACGAATTCGAGGCCGATCTGGGCGAAATCCGGGGCCTCGAGCGAGAACTCGCTGAGCTTGCCGGCGAGCCATTCGAAGGCGTCGACGTCGGGTGTCGCGTCGGCGGCGGCCTCCGTCGGCTCGAGGGCCGCGAGCTCGGGCTTGTCGAAGAGGAAGTAGGCTTGCGGCACGGCACCGGCACTCGGGCCGACGCCGGTACCGGGCGACGTGCCGCGCCAGGGCTCGAGCGTGAGGCCCAAGGCACTACCGGCCACGACGAGGGCCACGGCGGCGGCGGCACCCCAGCGCTGCCAACGGCGGTGGGTCTCGCGGCGGCGCAGATGGGCCACGAGGGCCGCCTGCAGCGGCGCTGCGAAGTCCGCGCTGTCGGCGAGCGGCAGGTGTTCGCGCAAGCCGCGCAGCCGGGCATTCTGGTGCAGATAAGCTTCGACCCGCTCGACCGCCGCCGGGCGGCCGGCGAGATGGGTGAGGACACGCACCCGGTCGTCGTCGTCGAGCGCCCCGTCGACGAAGCGCAGCAGGTCGCCGTTGCTGACGAAGGGTGCGGTTCGCAGCGCCGGGTCGGTGGCCGGGCCGGCCAGCCGCGGTGGCTCGCCGTCGCGTCGGCGTTTCGAAGGTCGTGGTTCTGGAGGGTCTCGGCGATTGTCGGTCATTTCACAACTCGAAGCTTGCGTGAGCTGTCGCGATGGGTCATCGCACGCAACGCCTCGCGGCCGCGCGACAGTCGCGACATCACGGTTCCCACGGGGATATCGAGGGTCCGGGCCGTTTCCTGGTAGCTGAGCCCTTCGAGCCCGACGAGCAGCACCACTTCGCGCTGCTCGACCGGCAGCTTGGCCAGTGCCATGACGGTGTCCCGCAACTCCAGCCGTTTTTGCTGATCGGCCGGGGTGATCAGCGAGGCCAAGACGTCCTCGGAGAGGAAGTCGCTCGGCATCCGCTTTTCCCGGCGGGTCGCATCGATGAACACGTTGTGCAGGGTCGAGAACAAATAGGCGCGCAGGTCGTCGATCGGGGCCCAGCCACGGCTGCGGGCGAGCACGCGGGTCAGTGCTTCCTGGACGGCGTCGTCGGCGTCGGTGCTGTTGCCGACCAGGAGCAGGGCGTATCGGCGCAGGCTGGTGACGTGTGCGACCAGTTCCTCGGCGAGTACCTGGCTCGCGGGCGCCTCGTCCATGCTCTCGGGTCCGCCGATCATGCGCTTTCCAGTTGAGTGCCTTTCGCCGTGTTTTACCGATCGATGTGGAACATACGAGCCTTTTCTTCTGTTGCGGTGGGCATCGCCGCGGAACCCTCGGGTCCGACCAAAGAGGGTCCGCCGATCTGCTGATCGGCGGACCAGTCGTTGGGCGGTAAAAGCCTTGTCGTCCGTGCCGCCGCAGCGTCGTGCGGTAGCAGCAACGGGCAAGACACATCCAATGGACGCCGCCTCGATGCGCGTATTCCGTCGGTCGGTACAAAAAGAGACAACTTCAGCGCGCTTTTTCTCGACCTCGCGCGACAACGCGGCATGGCGTCGACGCTTGCGGGTCGAGCCGCCTCGGCCGCCGGCCGGGGCCCTGGTTGCGCCGTCGCGGGCGGTCGCCTCAAATCGCGGGTCAGGTGCGACGGTGCGGATTGTATGTGAGGATGCGGATCGCGTGTGCGGGAAGGAACGCGGTGAGCGAAGACATCCGGGATGCGGCGGTGGCCCGGCGCCGGCTCGAAGCGCTCTCGGCCGAGTACCGGGCAGCATCTTCGGCGACGGCCGACGAGCGCCAGCCGGTCGAGCTCGATCAGGCCATGGTCGGGCGTTTGTCGCGGGTCGACGCCTTGCAGCGGCAAGCCATGGCCGCGGCAGCGGAGCGCCAGCGGCAGGTGCAAATTCAGCGGCTTGGGGCGGCGCTCGACCGCCTCGACGCGGGCGAATACGGCTATTGCGTGCGTTGCGGTGACGAGATCGCGCGGCGCCGGCTCGAGGTCGATCCGGCGGCGCCCACCTGCATCGCCTGCGCCCGCGGCTGAGGGATTTCTCGGCCCGGCGGAAACACCCGGCGACCCGGCAAAACGCGGCAAACCAATGGTCTCGTGCTGCCGTAGTGAGCGCGAGCGAAGGCGGGCCGTTGTCTGCGGTTCAGTCCGGATCGTCCGGATCGCCCAGATGCTCGGGCTTCGGCAAATCGGTCGGGGCACCGGCGACGCCGCGATTCAACGCGAAGTCGCGCATCGCGGCACCGCCGGACAGGTTGTGGACATCGGCGAAACCGTACTGGGCGAGGATGCGGAGCCCGACATAGGACCGCAGCCCGGTGCGACACGACAGCACCGTGGGGCGGGCGGGATCGAGTTCGCCGAGGCGATCCCGCAGGTCGGGCAACGGAATGGCGTGCGCGTGCGGTGCTTCGGCCAACGCGGTCGCGCTGATCTCCTCGGGGCTGCGGACGTCGACGACCTGATAGCTCGAGAGATCCGCGTCCGGCTGCACCTGCGGCGAGAGCCCGGCGAGTTCGTTCTGCGCCGCGAACGCGGCCATGTGGATGGGGTCCTTGGCGGAACCGAAGGGCGGGGCGTAGGCGAGGTCCAGCTCGACCAGGTCGTGGACGGTGCCGCCGAAATGCAGTGTCGTCGCGATGACGTCGAGACGCTTGTCGATGCCCGCGCCGCCGACCGCCTGGGCGCCGAGCACCTTGCCGGTGCCAGGGGCATAGACGAGCTTGATCGCCATGATCTCCGCGCCTGGATAATAGCTGGCGTGGTGGTAGCCGACGACGTGGACGGCTCGTGCGTCGATCCCGGCGGCGGCCGCTCGGCGCAGCGACAGCCCCGTCGCGCCGGCGCTGCGTCCGAAAACCCGGACGATCGAGGTCGCCCAAGCGGCGGGTGCCCGCGGCGCGCTTCCCGTCGCCGCATGCTGGCCGGCCAGCCGGCCGGTACGGTTGGCGATGCCGGCGAGCGGTACCCGTGCCCGCTCGCCCGTCGGGCCGAACAGGTACTCGACGGCATCGCCCACGGCGTAGATGTCGGGATCGGCGGTGCGCATCGCCGCGTTCACGGTGATGCCGCCGGTCGCACCGATCTCGAGGCCGGCCTCGCGCGCCAGCGAGACGTTGGCCGACACGCCGACGCCGAGGATCACCAGGTCGGCGGGGATCCGGCGGCCGTCGGGCAGCACCACCGCCTGCGCCCTCTCGCCCTCGGTATCGATGGCACTGAAGCCCTGGCCGAGTTCCAGAGCGATGCCCTGCGCCTCCAGTTCGCGCTGGACCGGCTCGGCCATCTCCCGATCGAGAAACGGCAGCACCCAGGGCTCGCGCTCGACCACGGTCACCGCCAGACCTCGGTGCCGGAACTGCTCCGCGACCTCGAGACCGATATACCCGGCACCGATGACGACGGCGCGCGTTGCCTTCGGTATCGCGGCGGCGATGTGATCCATGTCCTCCATGTTGCGGAGCACGAAGACGCCGGCGGCGTCGACGCCGGGGAGTGCGGGACGAATGGGTGCCGCCCCCGGCGACAGGATCAGCTTGTCGTAGGGCTCGTCGAACGCCGCACCCGTCTCGAGGTCGACCACCCGGACCGTCTTCGCCGCACGATCGATCGCCTGCACCTCGTGGCGGACACGGACGTCGATGCGGAACCGCTCCGCGAAGAGTTGCGGCGAGGCCACCAAGAGGCTGGCGCGGTCCTCGATCTCGCCGCCGAGATAATAGGGCAGCCCGCAATTGGCGAAGGAGATGTAGGCGTCCCGCTCGAAGACCACGATCCGTGCGGCTTCGTTCAGCCGCCGTGCACGGGCGGCCGCCGACGCACCGCCGGCGACGCCGCCGACGATGATGATCCGCTCGGAGCCGGTGCTGTCGACGCTCATGATGCTTGTCCCGATGATTCGAATGGCGCTCGCTCCGGCCCGGCGCGCTCGCGAACGCTGGGCCGGCATCATCCAGGCCGACATCCCCGTTCGACGCCGGCTGGAACAGATGAATAGGCGCGACGACGTCGTGAGGAAACCCACGTCGGCGGACGAGCCGCACGCTCCGCACGGCGATACGACGTCGCGGCTCGGGACGAGCCCGCTGCGCCAGCCGAGCAGCCGTTTTCGGGGAGTTCAGGCGCATGTCGCTTCTCGGGTCGGCAGGTGCGCAATCCGCTCCTCGAGGGGGCGCTCGGCCGGCCGCCTGATGGCGTAGCGGAGACCGTCGACCGCCAGCCGGTCGTCGATCTCCGGCTCCGGCACGAGCCGCCAGTCCTCGGCACTTTGTGGATGGCCGGGACAAGGGGGTCATGCGCGCGGTCTCGACGGGGTGCGGTGCCGGTGCGCGATCAGCCGGCGGCCGAGGAGCCAGGCGCAGCCACCGAGCACGCTCCATTTGGCCGCATCCTCCGCGGCGCCGATCCAGGCTGCCTGAAAGCCGAAAGCCGGGGCGAGATCGAGCCCGACAGAGAGCCCGCCGCCCGGCAGCAGCAGCAAGGCGAAGCGGGTGGTGAGCCGCCGGTCGGCCGGCAGCCGGGCGGCTCGCCCGACGAGCAACAGGCTGCCGGCGGTGAGGGCCGCGAGCCCGGCATAGACCAGGAGCTTGCCGGTTTGCGCCAAGCTCGCCGGCGGCAGCGGCGACGGGGTGAAGCGCGGGGCGAGGCCGGCAGCGCCCGCCAGATGCGCCCCGCTCGGCAGCACCGTGATCAGGCCGCCCAGCAGCAGGGCGAGCAAGAGCGGCACCAGCGGCCGCTCGCCGTGCAGCGCACGACGCGCGAGCGTCTCGTCGAGGAGCGCCTCGCCGTCGCCGGTCACGCCGGAAACGGCCGCCAGCCGCCTTCCCCTCGGTCGTTCGGCAACGCACGGCGGTGGGGCGGGCGGCTGGCGGGATCGGCTTCTCCTGGCGGACAAGCGCGCTTCCTTTCGCATGCCGGGGCCGCGAAGGCCCTCTTGCGGTGAAACTAGTCTTGCGCTGTTAAAAAATCCCTAGCGCGCCCATTTGCAGCGTACCAGAGGATCAGCTGTCGCAAAATCGGGTCTCGGCGTCGTCGGCGAAGAAGCCATGCCGAGCTGTGGTCGCTACCTTCCGCCGCAGATTGGCGATCCGCGAACGGAGAGGCTCCCCGCGAATGGACAGGTGGTGGCGATGAGTGACGAAGCCGAACTCGATCTCCGCGAACTCGACGACGAGGAACTGGTCAAGCAGATCCAGGACGATCTCTACGACGGGCTCAAGGACGAGGTGGTCGAGGGCGTCGAGATCCTGCTGGAGCGTGGCTGGGAGCCCTACCGGGTCCTCACCGAGGCGCTGGTCGGCGGGATGGCGATCGTCGGCGTCGATTTCCGCGACGGCATTCTCTTCGTTCCCGAGGTGCTGCTCGCGGCCAATGCGATGAAGGCCGGAATGGCCGTGTTGCGGCCGCTGCTCGCCGAGACCGGGGCACCCACGGTCGGCAAGATGGTGATCGGCACGGTCAAGGGCGACATCCACGACATCGGCAAGAACCTGGTCTCGATGATGATGGAGGGTGCCGGCTTCGAGGTGATCGACCTCGGGATCAATTGCGACGTCGACAAGTATCTGGCCGCACTGGCCGAGCACGAGCCGGACCTCTTCGGCATGTCGGCGCTGCTCACCACGACCATGCCGTATATGAAGGTGGTGATCGACACGCTGGTCGAGCAGGGCATTCGTGACGACTACGTGGTGCTGGTGGGTGGCGCTCCCTTGAACGAGCAGTTCGCCACGGCCGTGGGGGCGGATGCCTATTGCCGCGACGCCTCGGTGGCGGTGGAGACGGCCAAGCGCTTCATGGCGCGAAAGCACAACCGCGAGCGCGTGCTGGCCTGACGGCGCCCGTCCCACCGGCGCCTGTTCCACTGGCGCCTGTTCCACCGGCGCCTGTTCCAACGGCGCCTGTTCCAACGGGGGCCGGTCCTGCCCGGGCCATCCCTGTCCGGGCAGGACCGGCACTGTCGAGCGACGCCGCCCTTTCGGCGGTCAACGAGGACAACCGTGTCGTGCAACGCACGCTGATCATTGCTTGTGGGGCACTCGCCCGCGAGATCGTCGCGATCATCAAGGCCAACGGCCTGACGCCGCTCGAGCTGCGCTGTCTGCCGGCGACCCTGCACAACCGGCCCGAGCTGATCGCCGCTGCGGTCCGCGATGCGATCCACGAATCCCGCGCGATCTATGCGCGAATCTATGTCGCCTATGCCGATTGCGGTACCGGGGGTGCCCTCGACGCCGTGCTGGAGGCGGAAGGGGTCGAGCGGCTGCCGGGGCCGCATTGTTATGCGACCTTTGCCGGTCAGGCGGCCTTCACGGCACTGGCCGCGGCGGCACCCGGCACCTTCTATCTCACCGATTTTCTCGCCCGGCAGTTCGAGACGCTGGTGATCCGTGGACTCGGCCTCGACCGGCACCCGGAGCTGTTGCCGGTCTATTTCGGGAACTATACCCGGCTCGTCTATCTGGCGCAGAGTGACGATCCGGCGCTCGACGCCGCGGCCGAAGCGGCGGCGGCCCGGCTCGGCCTCGCCTATCAGCGGATTCGCACCGGCATGGGCGACCTCGAGCGCTTCATCGTGGACGCCGCAGCGGGAGTGGAGCATGGCCGAGTACGTGATCCTCTATTGGCGGGACATCCCGGCCCAGGTGATCGTCAAGGCGGGGCGGCAGTCGGCGAAGCGCCAGCTGCCCGAGCGGTTCGAGCAGGCCATCGACCGCGCCGCGATGCGCGCGAAGCTCACCGGCAGCGACGCCTATCTGGAGCAGTGGCGAAGGTCCGCGCCGACCCCTTGCGCTGACGCCCTGGAGGACGAGGCGGCGCGGGTGGCAGCCGAACTCGAGGCAGCGTTTACCGCGGAGGTCGTTCGTGCCCATGTCGCCAATGGCGGTTTCGCGCCCGATGGGCCGATCCCCGAGGCACGGGGCTCGGGGAGCGGCGCGCCGAAGTAGGCCGATGCCGTGGCGAACCGGGTATCGCGGCCGGCTCTGACGCCCGCTCGCTGCAGGCAGCGAGGCGCGGGCCTGGGGCTCGGAGCCGGCTCGGTCGTCATGCCGTGGGGGCGAGGTGATCGGCGAGGCGCAGGGCCAGCTGGACGATGGTGTAGGTCGGGTTGGCGAAGCCGCCGGTGGCGAACACGCTGCTGCCGCCGAGGTAGAGATTGTCCATGCCGTGGACCCGGCAGTTTCGATCGACCACGCCGCGCCGCGGATCGTCGCTCATCCGGGTCGTGCACATGTGGTGCGGGCCGCAGACCCGGGCCCGATCGGGGCCGGGGAAGGTCGGGCGTTCTTCGAGCAGCCAATCGGCGAGCTTGAGCCGGCCGGCGTCGCGTTCGGCCAACAGCTCGCCGAAGGCCAGCGTGGCGGTCCGGATGGTGTGGACATCGAGTTCGCCGAGATGCCAGTCGAGGACGATCCGCCTCAGGCCGAAGCGGTCCCGCTCGGCGCCGAGCCGCGCCCTGCTCGTCGGGTCGAGCGCCTGCTCGGCCATGATGTCGAGACTGGCGGTGAGCATGCGTTCGGGGTTCTGCCACTGCTCGAAATAGGCCTGCAGGCCACCTTCGCTGCACACCAGGGGCATGCCGTGCAGGGCCTCGGTCAGGCGGCGCAGGAAGTCGGCGCGGCAGGCGGCACTGCGCACCAACTCGTTGGGCAGGGTCAGTTGGCGGCGGTCGGGGGTGCAGAGCAGGGCGCTGTTCAAGATCCCGGCCTCGGCCATGAAGCGCGGCTCGGGGGCGTAGATCTCGCGATTGCGCATCGGCGCGGCGAGCAGCACGGTCCCGACATGTTGATGTGGGTGCTCGTTGAAGAACCGGCCGACGAGATCGTGCTGATTGCCGATGCCGCCCGCGATCTGCCGGTCGGCATTGAGCAAAAAGCGCGGGTTCTCGAGCCCGCCGAGACAGAGCGCGAAGACCTCGGCCTCGACCCGAAATTCTTCCAGGCGCTCGAAGCTGCGAAAAACGCCTGAAGTGACCCGCTGCAGGCGATCGTCCAGCTCCAGATCGACCAGATTGGCGTGGAGACAGAGCGCCAGACGCGCTGCCGCCTCGACCTCGGCGGCGTAGCGCTCGCCGAGATAGAGACCGTTGCTCTGGCGGAGCCGAATCTGGGTGAACCGGTCCGTGCCGTCCGGGAACAGGGTGTGAGCCGGCGGTCGATCGGCCGGCAGGACCAGGATTTCCTCGGTCTCGGCACAATAGGGGTCGAGATCGCTCTTGCCGATCGGCCAACCGCTCCACGAGTGATGCGCGACCGGGGCGAAGTCGTGGGCGTCGAGCTGCCGACAGACGCCCGACCAGCAATTGGACGAGCCGCCGAAGTAGCGCTTGCGGACGGCCGTGAGCGGCCAGTAATCGGCGCCGACACTGTCGCCCTCGTAGAGCGCCTCGGACTCCCAGCTGATTTCGGTGCCGCCGCCTTCCATCAAGGCGACGCGCTTGCCCCGAGCCGCGAGCTTGCGCGCCAGTGTCAAGCCGGCGGGGCCACTGCCGATGACGCAGACGTCGAAGGCGCGCTCGCTGAACCAGTCGGCGGGCAGGGTGTTCGCATCGAAGATCATCGCGCTCGACCCGGGCAGGAGGGTGCTGCGATCGAAGCTCGGTGCACCACACCAACGGCCGGGGAGTGCCGATGATCGACGGCTGCTTGCCGGTGCGGGCGAGCATGCGAGATCGGTTTCGGGACGTAGCGAGCGGCCATGATCTCGTTCGGCGGGTGTCGAGCTACGGCAACACGTGTCGTGGCACCCGCTGACCCTCGTGAAATGTGAGCCCAAAAGAATGATGTTCGCTTTATGCGCTATTTCGGGCTCGATGGCAATGCCGAGGGCAATACCTCATTACGCAGATTGTGGGAATCCGCCGCGATAGCCGGCTGTGCCCGCGGGGCAGTCGCGCGATTCAGACCGAAATGGCCAGGTGATCGGCGAGGCGCATCGCCAGTTGGACGATGGTAAAGGTCGGGTTGGCGTAGCCGCCCGTCGAGAAAACACTGCTGCCGCCGATATAGAGATTGTGCATCCCGTGCACGCGGCAGTCGCGGTCGACCACGCCGCTGCGCGGGCTGTCGCTCATGCGGGTGGTGCACATGTGGTGTGGCCCGCCGACCTGGGCGACATCGGTGCCGGGCAGCGTGCCGTCACCGTCGACCAGCCAGTCCGCCATTTTCAGGCGCCCGACATTGCGCTCGGCGAGCAGGACGCCGAAGGCCATGGTGGCGGTCTGGATGGTCTGAAAATCGAGATCGTTCAGGCGCCAGTCGAGCTCGATGCGTCGCAGACCGAAGCGATCGGTGTCGTCGCCCAGGCGCACCCGGCTCTCGGGATCGAGCGCCTGCTCGGAGACGATCGACAAGGTGCCGGTGAGCATGAGGTCCGGATTGCGCCACTGCTTCAGGTAGTCCTCGAGCCCACCGACATAGCAGCGCGGCTCTTTGCCGGCCACCGCCTCGGCGAGGCGTTCGATGAAGTCGATGTTGCAGGCGGCACTGCGGATCACTTCGCGGGTGAAGGTGAGCTGGCGAACGGGCGAGAAATAGAGCGAGAAGCTCAAGATCTCCTGCTGTTCCATCCAGCGCCGGTCGGGCGCGTAGAACTCGCGGGCCTGCATCGGCTCGCGCAGCAGCACGTGACCGACGTTCTGGTGCGGGTGCTCGCTGAAGTAGCGGCCGACCATGTCGTGCTGATTGCCGATGCCGGCAGCGATCTGCCGGTTGGCGTTGAGCAAAAAGCGCGGGTTTTCCAACCCACCGAGGCAGAGGACGAACGCCTTGGCTTCGACCCGAAACGGCTCCGCGCGGGTGTAGTTGCGAAAGATGCCGTAGCGCACCGTCTGCCGGTTGTCGTCGAGCTCCAGATCGACGAGGTTGGCGTTCACGAACAGCTGAATATTCTGCGATTCCTTCAGCTCCGGCATGAAACGCGGAGCGAGAAGGAGGTCCTGGCTGAAGTTGAAATCGATTTGCCTGAACACGCCCGTCTCGGCGCCGAACGACGAGTCCGGCATCGGTTCGTCGACCGCGACATCGAGGAATGTCACCGTGGCTTCGGCATAGGGATCGAGATCGGTCTTGGCGATCGGCCAGCCGCTTTCCGCGTGGTACTTTATCGGATAAAAATCCTCGGCTTCGAAGGCGCGGCACCAGCCGCCCCAGCAGTTCGAAGAGCCTCCGAGGAAGCGGCGCCGGGTAGCGCTCAACGGCCAGTAGTCGGCGCCGACGTTCTCGCCTTCGTAGATTTGCTGCGATTCGTGGGTGAGTTCGAGATCGCCCCCTTCCATCAGGGCGACACTCGCGCCGTGGCCGGCGAGGCGTCGGGCGAGGCTCAGTCCGGCCGGGCCGGTACCGATGATGCAGACGTCGAACTGTCGACCCGCGAACCAGTCGGCTTCGAGCTTTTCGGCATCGAAGATCACCGGATCAGATCCAGATCACTCCGGCGCAACACCCAGCCGTTGACGACGACGAAGCCACCCCGATCTGCGGGCGCTGCTTCTGGTCGCTTGCCGAACAACACGGCCAAGCCGAACGAGGAACAAAGGGCGCCGAGGAGGCGTCGGCGTTGGAGGGCGGCCAAGGTGAACCTCATCGTGATCGGCGGTGGCAACCGCAAGGTTGATCGGCCGGCGATTTGCCCGAGCAACGAGCAGCCGGCACCCGATGGATATTAGGCGATGACCGGCTTGCCTTCAAGCGCCGCACCAAGTTGGCATGAGGAAAAGCAATGGTTGAATCAATAGACTTTACGTTCGCTTTTAATGTAAAACGCTAAATCGCATGCTGAAAAAGGTTGTCGGTATATCGCCCAGCGTCACTCTTGGATGTAAAAATGTATCCCATAGGTTGTGCCGGCGACGAACTCTCGGGGCGATAGGGGTGCTGTGGTGTCGGCGTCCGCTCTGTAAAACGCGCCGACGGCGTACTTTGGTGCGCCGCGGGCCGCTCGCGGCGACCGCGCGCGTGTCGACGGCGCGGATCTCGAGGCCGACGCGCCGTCCGGACGAAGGGCTGCCCGTGCCATGCGCAGACGTGCAGCATGACGGCTTGCGTTTTCGCCTCGACAGCTCTAGAACATCCATATGGATGGTAATCGGATGTTCTACAGATGGTCGGTGAAACCCCGGCGCGGCGGCCGGACAGCGAGAAGATCACCCTCAATCTGGGGTTCGTCGATCTCGGCCAGGTCGATCTGCTGGTCCGCGACGGCTTCTATTCGAACCGTAGCGACTTCATCCGTACCGCCATCCGCAACCAACTCGCCCGGCACGAGGACGTGCTGGCGGCTGCGACCCGGCGCCGGGCGCTCGATCTCGGACTTCGGCACTACGACGCGGCGACGCTCGAGGCGGCGCGGGCGCGAGGCGAGATGCTGGAGATCAGGGTGCTCGGGCTCGCCAGCATCGCTGCCGACGTCACGCCCGAGTTGGCGCGGGCGACCATCGCCAGGATCGACGTGCTGGGGGCACTGAGCGCCAGCCCGGCGGTCAAGGCGGCGCTTCGGGATCGCACGGGCTGATCCCGGTTCAGGAGTGAAAGCGAGAAACCGTGATGCCGTTCGATTTCCGAGGTCCGATCGATCAACGAGGCATGGCCGAGGCCACCCGGCTGACCCGGGCCGGCCGGCTCGGCGAGGCCACCGCCCTGATCCAGCGGCTGATCCGGGGCGACGCCGCGCCACCGTTCACCGGCGAACCCACCCCCACCGCCGACGACTGGTCGGGGCCGACGCTGGATCTCACCCCCGAGGTCGCGCCGGAACCCGCGCCCGAGGTCGACGAGCCTGCCGGTGACACGTCGGGTCGGCCCGGCGCCTGGCTGGACGGGGTCTACGAAAACCCGTTCGGCCGGCGGCCGTACAAGCTCTACGTCCCGGCCGCCCGGCCGGCTGCGGCGCTGCCGGTGGTCGTCATGCTGCACGGCTGCACCCAGGATCCGGCCGATTTCGCGGTGGGGACAGGCATGAACCGGCTGGCCGAGGAGGTCGGCTCGCTCGTCGTCTATCCGGGGCAGGTGGAGGCGGCCAATCCGTCCAAGTGCTGGAACTGGTTTCGGCCCACCGACCAGGAGCGCGAGCGCGGCGAGCCGTCGCTGATCGCCGGCATTGCGCGTGAGGTGGTGGCCCGGCACGGCGGCGATCCGGCGCGGGTCTACGTCGCGGGCATGTCGGCGGGCGGGGCGAAGGCTGCGATCATGGCGCGGGTCTATCCGGATCTCTTCGCCGCAGTGGGTGTGCATTCCGGCTTGCCGCACGGTAGTGCCGAGAACGTGCCGTCGGCGTTGCTGGCGATGCGTCGGCCGAAGCGCCGTGGCCGGTCGGCCGGTGGGCCCTTCGTTCCGACCATCGTCATTCATGGTGCGCGTGATCGGACGGTGCATCCGGGCAATGGCGAGGCGATCCTGAAGGCGGCCTTGGCCGCGGCCGGGCCGCTCACCGCGCGCCGCGACGTGGGCCGGGTACCGGGCGGGTACGCCTATCGCCGGACCCGGCACGTCGCCCCGGACGGTGCCACGCTGGTCGAGGACTGGCGCGTCGACGGGCTCGGCCACGCCTGGTCGGGCGGCGATCCGCGCGGCTCCTACACCGATCCGCGGGGGCCCGATGCCAGTGCCGCGATGCTCGACTTTTTCTTGCGCCACCGGCTGCGGCGCGGCTGAGCCGGCCCGCTTGACCGGGCTCTCGGAGCGTGCGAGCGCTCTGCCGGTCCGCACCACAGCCGGAGCCCCGCCCGCCATGGCCGAGCCTGCCGATCCCTGCCGTGCCGCCGACCGGCTGGCGCGACGCCTGGCCGAGGCGGGCTGCCGTTGTGCCTTCGGCATCCCGGGCGGCGAGGTCTTGACCCTGATCGATGCCCTGGAGGCGGCCGGGATCACCGTGGTCACGGCCAAGCACGAGACGGCGGCGGCTTTCATGGCAGAAGCCGTGTGGCAGCGGACCGGCACACCGCCGGTGCTGGTCGCGACCGTGGGGCCGGGGCTCAGCAACGCGACCAACGGGGTGGTCAATGCCCGGCTCGATCGGGTGCCGCTGATCGTGCTCGCCGGCGCTGTCGATGCCGATGATGCGCTCACCTACAACCATCAGATCATCGATCACGCGCGGCTTTTGGAGCCGGCGATCAAGGGCGCCTTCACGCTCACCGCGACGGCACCCGGGCTGATCACCGAAAAGGCGCTGACCCTCGCCTGCGACCCGCGGCCGGGTCCCGTGCTGATCGACGTGCCGATCAACGTGGCGGCGGCCGCTGCGGGCGAGGAAGCGCACATCAGGCGGGCTCGGCCGGCAGCGGTGGCACCGGCCGAGGGGCCGGAGCTCGACGAGGTGCGGGGCTGGCTCGGGGCTGCCGAGCGGCCGCTCGTGCTCGCCGGCTTCGATGCGGTGGCGGACGGGGCCGGGGCAGCACTTCGCGACTTCGTCGAGACATTCCGGGTTCCGGTCGTGCAGACCTACAAGGCCAAGGGGCTGCTGCCCGAGGATCATCCCTTCGCCCTGGCCGCAGCGGCCCTTTCCCCCGCCGCCGACGAGCGGATCATGGCCGTGGTGGAAAAGGCGGATCTGGTGATCCTCGCCGGTTACGATGCGGTCGAGATGCGGCGCAGCTGGCAGCAGCCCTGGGATCCGGCGAGCAAGCGGGTGGTGGCTTTCGAAACCGTGCCCAACGACCATTATCTGCATCAGGCGACGGTCAGCTTCGTCTGCGACGTGGGCGAGGGGCTGCGCGCCTCGGCGCGCGGGGTGCGGCCGGCGTCGCGCTGGACGGCGGCCGAGGTGGCGGACGCCCGGGCGGCGATCCTCGCCCCCTTCGCGGTGGACGAGGCGTGGGGGCCGTCGGCGGTGGTCGACGTGGCACGGCAGGTCTTGCCGCGCGCCACGCTGGCGACGGCGGACGTGGGGGCGCATCGGATCGTGCTCAGCCAGGTCTGGTCCGCCTTCGAGCCGCGCGGGCTCCTTCAGTCGAACGGGCTCTGCACCATGGGCTCGGGCCTGCCGCTCGGCATCGGGGCCAAGCTCGCCGAGCCCGACCGCCCGGTCGTGGTGTTCACCGGCGATGGCGGGCTGTTGATGGTGCTGGGCGAGCTCGCGACCGCGGTCGAGCTCGGCTTGCCGCTGATCGTCGTCTGCTTCGTCGACGAATCGCTGGCCCTGATCGACCTCAAGCAACAGGACCGCGAGCTCGCGCGCAGGGCGGTGGGGGTCGGGCGCTTCGACGTCGAGCTGATCGCCGCCGGGCTGGGCGGCAGGGGCATGGTCGCCGCCGATCGCCGATCGCTGGCCACCGCATTGCACGAGGCGCTCGGCGCCTCGACCTTCACCCTGATCGCCTGCCCGATCGACGCAGCGAGCTATCGCGGGCGGGTCTAGAAGCTCTCGACCGGGGGCAGGTCGCGGGTCGGGGCGAGGCGCTCGATGTGCTCGAGGTGCTCGTCCAGCCGCGCACATTCGGCCTCGGCGGTGCCGTTGCCGTAGACGCCGTTGGGGCGCAGCTCGAAATAGGCGACCTCGCTGCCGCCCTCGGGATCGGTGTTGACGAAGAGGTCGAGAATGCAGCCGGTGAAGCTGTAGCGCCAGTATTGGACGGTACCCTCGCGCCTGACGAGGGACGGCTTGCCGAAGACGCTCTCGAGATCGCTCGTCGCCATGCCGACGAGCTGGGTGTTGCGGGCAATGTCGGGAACCGGTGCCGGGGCGGGCAGTCCACCCCAGGCGGCCGGGCGCTGCGGCTCGAGATAGGCGTCGAGCAGCGAGGTTTCCGTCGACGGGCTGCAGGCGGCGGCCATCAGCAGGGAGAGAGCGGCGAGGCCGCGGGTTCTCTCGATCGCGCGCCGCCCTCCGCCCTTGCGCATCGGCGCTACTTGTCGTCGATCATGGAGACGGTGCCGGAAAGCTTGCCGCCGCGCTCGATCTCCAGTTCGCCGTAGCGCACCGTGCCCTTGACCCGGCCGGTGGCACGAATCAAGAGCCGGTTCCGGACGGTCAGCTCGCCCTCGTAGATGCCGCTGATCTCGGCATCCTCGACCTCGGCCTTGCCGTTGGTGAAGCGGCCGCTCTCGGCGATCTCGATCGCCCGGGTCTCGTTCAGCGTGACCTGGACGCTGCCTTCGACGACCAGCCGGTCGCAGGCGGTGATCTCACCGGAGAGGCTGATGCCCTGGCCGACGATCAGCCGCTTGTTGCCGGACTCGGAGGCGGCGGCGGGGGAGGCTGCTGCCGGCTTGGCGGCGGGTGGGCTCGCAGGGGCGGTCGGCAGATCGGCGCCGCGGCGCGGCATCTCGGGCTGCGGCATCGGCTTGACGTCGGCGGCCGGACGGGTGCTCGGCTCCGGCTTGGCCTCGCCGGGGCTGGCCGGTTCGTTGTCTTTCCTGCGAAACATGCGCTGGTTCCTGCTGTTCGGTTTTGGCCTGCTGTTCGGTCGGCGCCGACGGCTGTCGGCCGCCGCCGTGCTGCCGAGAAAGAGGGTCGGCCCGGGCGCCGCCGTCGCTCGCACGCGTCGTTGCCGCAGCGCGGCCGGCGAGCCGGCCGCCGGCGCAGCAGCGGTCACAACGGTGTGCGGCTCTCCGGAACACTGATCGCGGAGTTAGCCGCAAGCCCGGGGCGGCGTCAAACCGAAAGACGTGGCCATCCGACCGGCGCGAGACTTTGTCGCCGACTGTGTTCGCCGGGTGTTGCGGGGATTGCCGGCGGGCGGCGTTGCAGATGCTGCGGAGCCGTCGGGAAGCTGCTAAACGCCCTTGCGAACCGTTGCTGTGAGGAGCCGAGAACCGGATGCAGAGTGCTACCATCGCCCGAGCCGATATCGATGTCCTCGGCATCGGCAACGCCATCGTCGACGTCGTCAGCCGGGCCGACGAGGCCGCGATCACCGAGCTCGGCCTCGAGCGGGGCGCGATGACGCTGATCGACGAGGTCCGCTCCGAGGAGCTCTACGCCAAGATGGGCCCGGGCCGCGAGGTCTCGGGCGGCAGTTGTGGCAACACGATCGCCGCGATCGCCGCGCTGGGCGGCAAGGCCGCCTATATCGGCCGGGTCAAGGACGACCAGCTCGGCCGCATCTTCGCCCACGACATCCGCGCTGCCGGGGTCGAATTCGCGAGCGTGCCGGCGGCCGACGGGCCGGCGACCGCCCGTTGCCTCGTCTTCGTCACACCCGACGCGCAACGCACCATGCAGACCTATCTCGGTGCGTGCGTCGATCTCGGCCCCGACGATATCGACGAAGCGCTCGTGGCGCGCGCCGAGGTCACCTATTTCGAAGGCTATCTCTACGACAAGCCGGCGGCCAAGGCGGCCTGCCGCAAGGCCTCCGAGATCTGCCACCGAAACAACCGGCTGCTGGCGCTGACCATGTCCGATCCGTTCTGCGTCGAGCGATGGCGCAGCGAGTTTCGTGAGCTCGTCAAGCACGAGGTCGATATTCTCTTTGCCAACGAGGCCGAGATCATGAGCCTCTACGAGGTCGACGAGTTCGACCAGGCGCTGCAGGCGGTGCGCCAGGATGTCGGTTTCGCGGCGCTGACCCGCGGCGCCAAGGGCTCGGTGGTGGTCAAGGGCCAGGAGGTCCACGTCATCGATGCCGTGCCACCCGTCCGGCTGCTCGATACCACCGGCGCCGGCGATCTCTATGCCGCGGGTTTCCTGCGCGGCTTGACCGCCGGGCTCGATCTCGCGGCCTGCGGTCATCTGGGATCGGCGGCGGCGGCGGCGATCATCGCCCAGTACGGTGCCCGCTCGGTCGAGCCACTGCTGCCCCTCTACGAGCGCGTTGCCGGGGGTGCCGGCTGAGACGAGACCTCTCTCGCGTCCTGGTTGAAAACATGGCCGATCTCAACTATTGGGCGAGTGACGGGTAACGGTCGGCGCTGATCGATCGACTGGCCCGGGCACCGACAGCAACGAGTGAGGGATCGACCATGGGGCCTGTCTCGGCAGCCGACTTGAACGCGCATTGGGCGGCAGCCCACCTGCCTTATCGCCTGAACCGGCGTGGCGTGGCGCATCTCTGGGCGGTTTATCCGGCGGCACCCGACGCGCTGCAGCCGCTGCTCTTCATCATCGGCAACGAAGCGCGCGCCGTGGATCAGGCGGTCCGCTGGGCGTCGTTCGCCGGCACCGGCGCGGCGGCCGCCGCCTGAGCATGTCGACGGGCGAAAGGCGGGCAATCGTTGCGTGTGCCCCCTTTCGCCTGTGCCGCGGGACGGCTCAGCCGGTATGTGGGCGGGTGAGTTGGCGCATGCTCGCCAACAGGTTCCAGAGCCAGCCGAAGGGCCGATCGGCGGAACTGTCCGCGGCATCGTCCGGCGCCCTCGCAACGTCGTCGTGGTGTTCCGTGGTCGGGACCGGCCGGTAGCTCGCCCGGTCGAGGGGCGGGGCGATGTCCGTCCGGTGCGGCGGCGCCAGCAGGTCGTCGAGCACGAGCCCGGTCCCGCCCAGGGGCGAGACCAGCGCGTTTCCGGTGGATGCGGTCCGCTCGGGCGGTGGCCGGTCGGTCGGTATCGCCGTGAGCGGCGGCCGGGCGTCGGTGAGCAGCAGATCGTCCTCCCAGACGAGCATCTCCTCCGCCAGGCAGAACGTGCCGGACGGAACGAAGTCGTTGGCCGGGGCGGCGGCCAGTGCGGCGTCGAGCTTGGCCGCGACCGCGGCCATCTCGCGCCGGGCCGGGCTGCCGGGGGCATGCGCTCCGATCCATTGGCCGGCCTGGAAGGCCGTGGCCTGGCTCGCGCGCTGGGCGATCGGTGGTGCGACCTCGAGGCCGAGATCGCGCAGCGCCTGTTGGATGGCCCGGCCGACGGCGGTGCGCTGATCGACCCGGTTGGGCACCAGCAGGGCGGCCGGCCGCCCGGCCCGCCGCCGCTGCGCCAGACGCAACTGGCGCAGGGTCTTGGCGGTGGCCCGAAGATCGATCGCCGAGGGCGTGACCGGGATCACCAGTGCATCGATCAGGCCGAGTGCCGCCTCCATGCCGGGCCCGGACTGCGGCGGCATGTCGATGACGATCCGCGCGTGCGTTCTGCTCGCGGCGAACAGTCGATCGGCCCAGGCCCCCGCATCGCCGACGAGCGGCAGCGCCTCGACGGCGAGCCCCGCGGGCCGGGCATCGGGCTCGAGCCAGGCGGCGGCGGTGCCTTGCGGGTCGGCATCGACCAGGAGCACCGGGCGGTCCTCGCGGGCCGCGAGGCAGGCGAGGTTGACGGCGATCGTACTCTTGCCGGTGCCGCCCTTCAGGTTGGCGACGGCGACGAGCCGGCCCGCGGGTGCCGGTCCCGATTCGACCATCGGGCCCGGGCCGTCAGCCGCGGGTCGGCGGGTCGAGCAGTGCGAGCGAGCCCGCGATCCGACCGCCGCGCTCGACCTCGAGCTCGCCGTAGCGGATGGTGCCCTCGACCTTGCCGGTGGCGCGGATCAACAGCCGGCCGCGGACGGTCAGTTCGCCCTGGTAGGTGCCGCTGATCTCGGCCTCCTCGACCTCGGCCTTGCCGTCGGTGAAGGCGCCGGTCGCGGCGATCTCGATCGCCCGGGTCTTGTTGAGGGTGACCTTGACGGTGCCTTCGACGACGAGGCGGTCGCAGGCGGTGATCTCGCCGGCGAGGCTGATGCCCTGGCCGACGATCAGCTTCTGGCCGGTGGTGGCGTCGGCGCTCGGCGGCGGAGCGCCGGGCGAAGCAGGCGCCGCACTCGATTTGAACAGGCCGGCCGCAGCCGAGCTGTCGGTGTCGGTCGCGGCGTCGGTCGATGAATCCTTGCGGGTCAGCAGCATCGGTGTCCCAGTTCCAACAAGCGGCGGTGCACGTCGAGGCTGAGCTGAGCAGATGTGCTTTTTCGCGTCAAGGTAGAAATATTCGATCGATCATCGCGCAAACGAAAAGCCCGCCCGGATCATCGTCCGGGCGGGCTCTCGGGCACGTGGCCCCAAGCGGGTCGTCAGCGCCGATGCGCGTTCGCGTAGTAGGAGGGAAACAGCATGTCGGCGCGGCCGGTCAGCAGCACGGCGCGCTCGATCTCGCTGCGGCCGAGGCCCAGTTCTCTGCCCTCGGTCATAGCGTAGCGGATGAGCGCGTCGCGCTCGGCCTGGCGGCGCTGGGCCCGGGCCAAGAGGCGGCTCGGGGCGCTGAACGCGGCAGCACCGAGCCTGCGCCAGATGGAGGGTGTGGTGGCCGCAGCGGAAGCGGCTGGCTGCCGGGTGACGGCGGTGATGAAGGTATTGCCGAGACGGAGCGCGAGGTCGGTAGTCATGGCACGAAGGCTCTGCGACAGGGTTGAACGCCAGCCTTACCTATGCCTTCCCGATGATGCTCGACATCGCAAAGGAGAAGCGTTTTTGCGGCGCAGCGACATGCCGGTGCGACATGCAAAGATGTCGCATAATTCAATCAGTTGGTGGACGAAGGGGGACGCCGCGAAGGGGCCTCGTTGGCGCCCGGCCGGGCACGCGAAACCAGCTGTCCGATCGGGCATTCGTCGGCTCGCTCGGCGCCGCCGTCTCGTAGCCGACCTCGTGGTCTGCCTCGCCGCCGTGATACGACGATCGGCCGGGAGCCGGCAGCCGGCTGCCTGGGCCAGGGCACCGGGTGGGGCAGCGGCGGGCTGGTCGACGACAGGCTGACCGCGCGCCGCACCGACGGAGGCAGGCCAGCCGGTGCGGCAGCGAGCGGGTTCTTTTCAGGCGGCCTTGGCGAGCGCCTGGTCGAGATCGGCGATGATATCGTCGACCGTTTCGATGCCGACCGAGAGGCGGATGACGTCCGGTCCGGCGCCGGCGGCGATCTGCTCCTCCTCGCCGAGCTGGCGGTGGGTGGTCGAGGAGGGGTGGATGATCAGCGTGCGGGTGTCGCCGATATTGGCGACGTGGCTGATCATCTGGCAGTTGTCGACCACCTTGACCCCCATCTCGTAGCCGCCCTTGACCCCGAAGGTGAAAAGCGCCCCCAGGCCGTTGGGGCAGTACTTGTCGACATGCGGGGTCCGGTTCTGCGGCAGCCGGGCATAGGAGACCCAGGCGACCTGCGGGTGCTCGTCGAGCCAGGCCGCCACCTTGTCGGCATTGGCGACGTGGCGTTCCATCCTGAGCGGCAGGGTTTCCACCCCCTGCAGGAAGAGGAAGGCGTTGAAGGGCGAGAGGGCCGGGCCCATGTCGCGCAGGCCGATCGCCTTGTTGCGCACGGTCAGCGCCAGATTGCCGAAGGTCTCGTAGAAGCGCAGCCCGTGATAGGCGGCACACGGCTCGGTCATGTGCGGGAATTTGCCGGATGCGGACCAGTCGAAGCTGCCGCCCTCGACGATGATCCCACCGATCGAGTTGCCCTGACCGCCGATATATTTGGTCAAGCTGTTGACGACGATGTCGGCGCCCCACTTCAGCGGCTGGCAGAGATAGGGTGTGGGGCAGGTGTTGTCGACGACGAGCGGGATGCCGGCGTCGTGTGCTATTCCGGCGATGGTCTCGATATCGGCAACGATGCCGTCCGGGTTCGAGGCGCTTTCGATGAACAGTGCTTTGGTCCTGTCGTCGATCGCCCGGGCGAAATTCTCGGGCTCGCGCGGGTCGACATAAGCGACGTTCCAGTCGAACTGCGGGAAGGTCTGCTTCATCTGGCTGATCGAGCCGCCGTAGAGCTTGGTCGAGGCCACGATATTGTCGCCGGGGCTCATCAGGTTGAGGAAGGTGAGAAACTGGGCGGCGTGGCCCGAGGCGGTGGCACACGCGGCCGTGCCGCCCTCGAGCGCGGCGATACGCTCCTCGAGCACCGAGACCGTGGGGTTGGTCAGCCTCGAGTAGATATTGCCGAATTGCTGCAGGTTGAAGAGCGACGCCGCATGGTCGACGTCGTCGAACACGAAGGACGTCGTCTGGTAGATCGGAACGGCCCGCGACCCGGTGGTCGGATCAGGCGCCGCCCCGGCGTGGATCGCCAGGGTTTCGAAGCCGTAGTTCGGTTTGTCGCTCACGCGTCGTTCTCCTCGCTCCCGTCGGCCTTTGTCCGGGCCTTGTCGATGGCGGCCGGACACTACCCCGAATGGTGCTGCCGCGAAAAGGTGCCATGCGCTGGACCGCAGTGCGTGGCCGCCTCTAGGATGGGGCATCGGCGTGTGAAAGGAAGACGCATGACAGCCGTGGACTGTGTGCTCGATGCCCGAGCCCGGCTCGGCGAGGCGGCGATGTGGGACGAGCGGGCGGGCCGACTCTGGTGGGTGGATATCGAGAGTGCGGCGCTGCACTGCTTCGATCCCGCGACCGGTGCCGACCGCGCTTTCGCCATGCCGTCGCGGATCGGCTGCTTCGTCTTTCGCGAGGCGGGGGGCCTCGTCGTGGCGCTCGAGAACGGCTTTGCGCTGTTCGATCCGGCGACCGGTGCGCTCGAGCCGGTCGTCGATCCCGAGCCCGATCTCGCAACCAATCGCTTCAACGACGGTACGCCCGATCCCGCCGGCCGGTTCGTCGCCGGCACCATGCCGATGGGCGAGCGGCGGCCGGTGGCGTCGATCTGGCGGCTCGATGCCGAGCGCCGGGTCGACCGGCTGGTCGAGGGTCTGACGGTCAGCAACGGCATGGCCTTCAGCCCCGACGGCAGCACGTTCTACTGGTCGGACTCGGAGGCGTCGGTCCAGACGATCTGGCAGGCGGCCTATGCTGCCGAAACGGGTGTTCTGGGCGAGCCACGGGTCTTCGCCACCACCTTCGAGCTCGCCGGCCGGCCGGACGGTGGCACGATCGATGCCGACGGCTGCTACTGGATGGCCGGGGTCGGCGGCTGGCAGCTGGTCCGCTTCACGCCGCGGGGGGAGCTCGACCGGGTGATCGAGATGCCGGTCGAAAAGCCGACCAAGATCGCCTTCGGTGGCGCCGATTTCACCACCCTCTACGTGACCACGATCGGCAGCGGCCCGACCGCGGGAACCGACGCTCGCCAGCCGCAGGCGGGCGGCCTCTTTGCGCTCCACGTGCCGGGCGTGCAGGGCTTGCCGGTCTGGCGTTTCGCCGGCTGAACGCGGGGCATGGGGCGGGCTGCGGCGAAACCGCCGACGCCGGCACGGCTGCGGCGCCGGGCGCTCTACTACCTCGAGCGCTTCGCCGCGAGCCGGGGCCGGTTGCGCCTGGTGCTGCGCCGGCGCGCACTGCGCGATGCGGCCGCCCTCGACCTGCCGCCCGAACCGGTGGCCGAGGCGATCGAGGCGCTGCTCGACGACCTGGAACGGTCCGGCCTGCTCGACGACGCTGCCTTCGCCGCGGGAAGGGCGCGCAGCCTCGCGGCCAAGGGCCGGCCGCCGCGGCGCATCGCCCGAGAGCTTGCGGCGCAGGGGGTCGAGCCGGCGCTGATCGATGACGCGCTTTGTCGGTTGGCGGCAGAACGGGGCGAAACGCCGGCCGACCTGGAGCTCGACGCGGCCCTCGCCTTCGCGCGGCGTCGCCGGCTCGGCCCGTTCGCGCCGCCGGGCGAGGCGGCCGAGCGGCGCGACAAGGCACTCGCCGCCTTCGCCCGCGCCGGTTTCGGCCTGGAGGTCGCCCGCCGCGTGCTGGACGCGCAGCCTGCCGAGCTCGATCAGTTGTCGGGCATCAACCGAATCTGAAGGGTTTCGAGCGATTCTGGCCGGGCGTGCGGTCGGTGGCAGCTCGCACCGAGGTGATCTCGTGCCGTGCTGCTCGGTGAGCGCGGGTGGCCCGATGGCGTGCAGTTGCAGGGCCCTTTCGATCGTTGCACCCGGCATTGGCCGACCCTCGACGTCCGCGGCCCGATCTGCGGCAGCCTGCGCCTCGCCTTCGACGCCGGGCTACCGCCACGGCAGCCTGGAGATCAGGCTCGACGACCGTGCCGTCGCGGCGGTCGACCTCCTGGCCTGCCCGTGTGGCGAGATCGTGGTGCCGCTCTCGACCGGCGACCGCGCCCGGCCGTTCACGGCGATCGAGACCGTTTGCGCGGCTCGGTCCATGACGACCGCTGCGTCGACGAGCGGCTGGCCGGCGGCTTCGTCACCCTGATGCCGTCGAGTGGCCTCTATCGTCGCGCGAACGCCGAAACTCGGCCCGGACGTCGCGCGGACGATGGCCGCGCTGCCGCGCCGGGTCGAGATCGGCTTTGCTGGTCTTTCGCGCCAAGGCGGCGGCCTCGGTCGGCGCCGGTGACGGCCTCCACCGTCTCTTTCGCCTCGACGCCGAAAGCTGCCCGCCGGATGTGCTCATCGGCGCGCCGAGCCTGACCGGCCGAGCCCTCGCAGCACTCGGCACCGTTCGTGCCGACCTCGCAGCACTCGCCGATGCTCGTGCGGCGCCGACGGACCGGTTGTTCGCCCTGCCGATGCGCGGGATCTCGATCCTCGCGGTGACGCCGACCGCCGCTGATGGTTCGGCAGCCCTGCTCGGCCGCGCGTCGACGCCGGTCGCTGCCGGGCCCACGGTCGAGGCCATCGGCCGGACGCTCGAGCCATAGGCCAGCAAACCGACGAACCGGTCTCGCCGCACGGCGGCGAGATGTCCAGAGCGCCGCATCGCCATACGGTTCGCGGTGCCGCATCGGATGGTTTTGCGGCCGATCGGTCGTCGCGCGGTATCGGGTGCCGGATCAGCGTGTGGCGAGTTCGGCGACGAAGCGGCCGAGGGTCGGGCTGTCGATCCAGCGCCGGCCGGACGTTGCGGGATCGGTGACGAAGACGCCGGCCACGCTGTCGCCCCGGCGCCACGGCAGGCCGGGCTCGCTGGTGGTGGCCGGTGCCGGGCTGGCCGCCGCCTGCAACGGCAGGGCGGCACCGCGGCGCGGCAGGTAGACGAGTGCGAGGCCGAGCGTCTCGTCGACCAGCTCGACCAGCCCGTGCGCCCGCATGCCGTCCGGGTAGCGGACGACGAGCAGGCTCGAATGGCCGAGCGCCTCGGCCGGTACCAGCACGTGCTCTTCGGTGACGTAGAAGCCGGCATGGTCGTTCGCCCCGGCCCGAACGAGGTTGTCGGGCTGCAGGCGCGTCGGCGGCGGCGTGGCGGGACCAGCGGCGGGCTCGGGCGTGTCCAGAATGGCATCGACCGCCGCGGTCAGCGCTTCCGGCATCCCGATCCGGCCGTTTTTGCCGGTGGCCGGAGGATGCGGTTCGGCTGTCTCGGCCGTCACCGCTGTAGGGCTCGACAGCCGCGCCATCGTCGCCTCCAGGCTCCCGGGCTCCGCCGGTGCCGTCGGCTCGACGGCGGCGAGGTGGGTGACGAGCACGCTGGTCGCGATCGGTGGCCGCGCCCGGCGCCAGGCGGCGAGCTCGGCCGCGGTGACCGGCGCCGCACCGGCCGCGTGCTGCGGCTCGACGTCTTTCGGGTGGCGGCCGTCGCCGACGGCGAAGCGTCGCCGTTCGGCGAGGGTGACGGTCGTCTCGAGGGTGCTGCCGAGATCGCGTTCATGCAGCGCCACGGGCACCGCCAGCCGACGCTCGGCCTCGAGCTCGACCAACTCGTAGCGGTAGGGGGTGAGGATCGGATCCTCGATGAAGGCGGGTGTGGCCGCCAGGGCGGCCTCGGCGGCGCGCACATTGCTCTGCTCGGCGGCCGCACCGATGCCGCCGATGATCCCGCCCGCGACCGTGCCGATCAGATCGAGCAGGGGATCCCCGGTCCGCAGGATGTCGACCTCCTCTGCCTTGTCGCGCTCGGCCGCCGCCAGCTCGCGCTCGAGCTCCTGGTGCGCCGGGTTGCGGCGGCGCTTGGTGCCCGTCGGATAGGCCGAATGCACCGTCCGCCGACCGATGACGGTGTCGGTCGCGGCCGGCAGCGGCACCGGCGCGCCGACGAGAATGGCGCAAGCTGCGGCACCGGTCGCGGCCGGTGCGACTTCCGGGATCGGCAGATCGGTGCGGACAGGAAGCCCGTCGTGGCCGAGCGAGGTTACGACCAGGGGCGCCGTCAGCGGGTCGAGCCGGCGGGCCCGCTCCGCATCGAGAGCGGCGAGCTCCCCTAGGAGCGCCGCACAGGATGGCGCTTCGGGCCATTCGATCGAGGCATCCGGCACCGCCGCGTCGCCGGCCGCCGGCGCGATCTCGGCAAGATGCACCGCTGCCGGCTGGTCGGGTGCCGTGCAGGCCGTCAGCGCCAGCGCCGAGACGACCCCCATGGTGGAGATCGCCGGCCAGTGCCGTGGCGACCAGCAACGATCCCTCGATCTGCCTGCCATCTCGTCCCCTCGCAAGAATCGCGATGAGACAGTAGCAGCGCTCTGTCACCAAAATCAACTAATAGTAGAAATTGGCCCTCGACCCTGCGCCGCGACCTGCTCGATCGCGGTCGTCACGGTGGTCAGCACGTCCTCGAGCAGCGTCTCGTCGTCGGCTTCGACCATCACCCGGATCAGCGGCTCGGTGCCGGACGGGCGCACGACCAGCCGGCCGCGGCCGGCGAGCCGCGCGGCATTGGCCTCGAGCACGCCGCCGAGCGCCGGGCCGGCGAGATCGATCCGGCTGGCGATCCGCACATTGCGCAGTTCCTGCGGCAAGGGCTCGAAGGCCCGGCAGACCTCGCTGACCGGCCGTTCGCTGCCACAGAGCACGGCGAGCACCTGCAAGGCGGCGAGCAGGCCGTCGCCGGTGGTCGCGAAGTCGCTCAGGATGACGTGGCCGGACTGCTCGCCGCCGACATTGAAGCCGCCTTCGCGCATCCGTTCGACCACGTAGCGATCACCGACCTTGGTGCGGTGGAGCTGCAGCCCCAGGCCGTCGACGAAGCCCTCGAGGCCGAAGTTCGACATCAAGGTGGCGACGATGCCGCCGCCTCGCACCCGGCCCTCCGCCGCCCAGCTGCGGCTGATGACGGCCAGCACCTGGTCGCCGTCGACCAGCCGGCCCTGCTCGTCGACCAGCACCACGCGGTCGGCGTCGCCGTCGAGCGCGATGCCGAGATCGGCGCCGTGTGCCTGCACCGCCGCCTGAATGGCGCCGGGAAAGGTCGAGCCGCAATCGGCGTTGATGTTGCGGCCGTCCGGGGTGACGCCGATCGTGATCACCTCCGCACCCAGCTCGAAGAAGAGCTCGGGTGCGATGTGATAGGCGGCACCGTTGGCGCAATCGACGACGATCTTGCGGCCGGCGAGATCGAGCCCGCGCGGAAAGCTGCTCTTCAGGTTTTCGACATAGCGACCGCGGGCGTCCTCGTAGCGCATCGCCCGGCCGATCTCGGCAGCCGGTGCCTCGCCGTCCTTGCCCATCGTCTGCATCTGCGTCTCGATCGCGTTTTCGAGGGCGTCGGAGAGCTTGAAGCCGTCCGGCCCGAACAGCTTGATGCCGTTGTCCTCGAACGGGTTGTGCGAGGCCGAGACCATCACGCCGATATCGGCGCGGAGCGAGCGGGTGAGGAAGGCCACGGCCGGGGTCGGGACGGGGCCGGTCAGGATCACCCGCATGCCGGCGGAGAGAAAGCCGGCGGTGAGTGCCGTCTCGATCATGTAGCCCGAGAGCCGGGTGTCCTTGCCGATCACCACCCGGTTCTGGTGACCGGCGCGCCGAAACAGGCTGCCGGCGGCGCGGCCGAGGCCGAGTGCCACCTCGGCGGTCATGGGATAGGTATTGCTGCGCCCGCGAATGCCGTCGGTGCCGAAGAGCCGCCGCTCCATCTGTCGAACCTCTCGAATGCCGAAAAACCAATTCCGACCGTCGCGAGGCGTCGTCGTGCGACGAGCGCTCGTTTTCGGTCGTCAGTCCACCTTGTGCCCGAACGCGTTCTAGCCGGCAAAGGTTAAGGTCTGTTGAATACCCGGGTAGGCTGCGCGTGTCGATTTGCAGCACCGCGCGGCCGCAACAGCCTAAGGCTCTGCGATCGATGGTCGCAAAGGAGGTGAACGCAGGCATGAGTGCCGACGAGCCGGCGGACTGGGGGATCGAAATCGTGCCGCCCGGTGGGCAGGTCATCCGCCCCGACCGGCGTCGCAGCGCTGCGGTGTTTCGCCCCTATTCGCCGCGCGACGGGCGCGCACCGGGTGACCCGGCGGTCACCAACGATCGGCGTCGTCGCCGCCGGGCCACGGCCGAGCCCGGCCGCGGCCGCCGCATCGATCTCGAGAGCTGAGCGGCCGACCGTTTGCCGCGTCAGGCTCGGTCAGCGTCGCGCCGGCCGGATCAGCCGATCCGCCCGTGGCACTGCTTGAACTTCTTGCCCGAACCGCACGGGCAGGGCGCGTTGCGCGGTACCTTGCCGTAAATGTTGCTTTCCGCCTCGGCCGCCGTCTGGGTGGCCGCTGCCGGCCGTTCGACCGTTGCGACCCCACCTTCCGCACCACCTTGCCGGGCGCGCAGCGACTGGGCGGCGAGCGCCGCGGCGGCGCCGGCGGCGGGGGTCGACGGTGGTGCGATGCTGCCCAGTGCTTCGCCGGCGTGTTCGGTTGCCGGCTGCGGCATGCGGATCTCGAGATGCGAGAGCACCTGCGTCACCGTCTCGCGCAGCCGGGTCAACAGCGCATCGAAGAGGATGAACGCTTCCTTTTTGTACTCGTTCAAGGGGTCGCGCTGGCCGTAGCCGCGCAGATGGATGCCCTGGCGGAGATGGTCGAGCTGCAGCAGATGCTCCTTCCAGAGGTGGTCGAGGATCTGCAGAAGCAGGCTCTTCTCGGCCATCCGGATCATCGGCTCGCCGTAATTGGCGATCTTCTGTGCGGCCCGGCGCTCGACCAGCTCCTCGAGCCGCTCATTGATCTCCTGTTCGGCGATACCCTCTTCCTGCAGCCATTCGCCGACCGGAGCCTCGACGGCCAGGAGGCGCCGCGCGTCCTCCTCGAGGCCCGGCCCGTCCCACTGCTCGGGATAGGACTTTTCCGGGATGTGCTTGGCGACCAGATCGGCCACCACCTCGGCGCGCATGTCGCGCACCGTGTCGGCGACGTTCTCGGCCTGCATCAACTCCAGCCGCTGCTCGTAGATGACCTTGCGCTGGTCGTTCATCACATCGTCGTATTTGAGCAGGTTCTTGCGGATCTCGAAGTTCCGGGCCTCGACCTTCTGCTGGGCCTTCTCCAGCGCCTTGTTGATCCAAGGATGGATGATCGCCTCGCCCTCCTTGAGGCCGAGCTTCTGCAGCATCCCGTCCATGCGCTCGGAGCCGAAGATGCGCATGAGGTCGTCTTCGAGCGAGAGGAAGAACTTGGTGCGGCCCGGATCGCCCTGCCGGCCGGAGCGGCCGCGCAGCTGGTTGTCGATGCGCCGGCTCTCGTGCCGCTCGGTGCCGATGACGTAGAGCCCGCCTGCGGCCTTGACCTTCTCGGCTTCGGCCGCGATCTCGGCCCGGATCGCCGCGGCCTTGTCGGCCGGCGGGTTCTCGCCGAGCTCCTGCAGGATGCGCATGTCGGCATTGCCGCCGAGCTGGATGTCGGTGCCGCGGCCGGCCATGTTGGTGGCGATGGTGACCGCACCCGGGCGCCCGGCCTGGGCGATGATCATCGCTTCCTGCTCGTGGTAGCGGGCGTTGAGCACATTGAAGCGGATCTTCTTCTTCTTCAATGCTGCGGCCAACGCTTCCGACTTCTCGATCGAGACCGTGCCGACCAGGACCGGCTGGCCACGCTCGTGGGCGCTGGCGATGTCCTCGACGATCGCGTCCTGCTTCTCGCGGGTCGAGCGGTAGACCTCGTCGTCCTCGTCGATGCGGATCAGCGGGCGATGGGTCGGGATCTCGACCACCTCGAGGCCGTAGATCTCGGCGAACTCGGCGGCCTCGGTCGCCGCCGTGCCGGTCATCCCGGCGAGCTTCTCGTAGAGCCGGAAGTAGTTCTGGAAGGTGATCGAGGCGAGTGTCTGGTTCTCGGGCTGGATCGCCACCCCTTCCTTCGCCTCGAGCGCCTGGTGCAGGCCGCCCGAGTAGCGCCGCCCTTCCATCATCCGGCCGGTGAACTCGTCGACGATGATCACCCGACCGTCCTTGATCAAGTAGTCGACGTCGCGGGTGAACAGCTTGTGCGCGCGCAACGCCTCCTGGACGTGATGGACAAGGCTGATGTTCTGCGGGTCGTAGAGGTCGCCCTCCTTCAACAGGCCATGCTGTTCGAGCAGCTGCTGGATCCGCTCGGTACCCTGCTCGGTCAGTGACACCGCGCGCTGCTTCTCGTCCTTCTCGAAATCGTCGTCCTCGAGCGCCGGGATCAGCTGGTCGATCGCGGTGTAGAGCTGGGAGCCGCCTTCTGCGGGACCCGAGATGATCAAGGGCGTGCGGGCCTCGTCGACGAGGATGCTGTCGACCTCGTCGACGATGGCGAAATGGTGGCCGCGCTGGACCATGCTGTCGAGCGACAGCTTCATGTTGTCGCGCAGGTAATCGAAGCCGAACTCGTTGTTGGTGCCGTAGGTGATGTCGGCCAGGTACGCCGCACGGCGCTCCGCCTCGCCGATCCCGGGGACGATGCAGCCGACCGAAAGGCCGAGAAACTCGAAGATGGCGCCCATCCAGCGGCTGTCGCGGCGGGCGAGGTAGTCGTTGACGGTGACGATGTGCACGCCTTTGCCGGGCAGCGCATTCAGATAGGCGGCGAGGGTCGAGACCAGCGTCTTGCCCTCACCGGTTTTCATCTCGGAGATCGAGCCCTGGTGGAGGAAGAGGCCGCCCAGGAGCTGTACGTCGAAATGGCGCTGACCCAGGGTCCGCTTGGCCGCCTCGCGGACCGTGGCGAAGGCTTCGGGCAGAAGATCGTCCATGCTCTCGCCGGTGGCGAGCCGGCCGCGGAACTCCGCCGTCTTCGCCCGAATCGCCGCATCGTCCAGGGCCTCGAAGGACGGCTCCAGGCCGTTGATCGCATCGACCACCTTGCGGTTGGCTTTGACGAGGCGGTCGTTGGTCGTGCCGAAAATCTTTCGGGCAAGAGCGCCGAACATGATGAAGTGGAGCCTTTTCGCATGACGCAGGGCTCACGTGGTCGCGCAGACCAGCGTGCAGTTTTCAGATAAGACCCCGCTCGAAGGGTGTCAACGCGGCGCACCGGCCTCCGAACATACCCGGTGCTTCAACTCATGCGTTAACCAAGTTTCAGCGAATGCGAGCACTTCTGGAAAAGGGCTGAACGCTGCGGGAGACTGTGCCGGCATCGCGCTTCCCGAGCCCGGCCGCACGGTCCCGATGCGGGCACCGGCACCCCGTCGCCCGGCGAGCCCGGGCCGAGGCGATCCGCAACCGAGCCTTTCGGCCCGGGCGATCGCGATCACGCCGGCAATTGCCGTTGCCATCCGTTTCGCCGGCGGCGGTGCTCCGAGGGTGCCGCTCTGGTCGACCGAGGGGGGTCGACCGACGGGGGTCGACCGACGGCGGTCGACCGACGGGACCGCGGTGGCCGGCGGGCCGGGCGCCGGCGGCGGCTCGATGGCCGCGGTGCTTGTCGGCGTTCGCCGAGTGTGGCTCTATGCGGCCAAACCACAGTCCTCGAGCCGAAAGCCAATCGCATGTATCGTTTGCTCTCCGCCGGCCTCGCCGTTGCCCTGCTCGGCAGCGTTGCCGCAGCCGCTCCCGCTGTTGCCCAGGATGACCCGGTGGTCGCCGTGGTCGACGGCACCGAGTTTCGCTTGAGCGATCTCGAAGCCAGCTATCAGGAGTTGCCCGAGCAGTTTCGGCAAATGCCGATCGAGGCGATCTATCAGCCGCTGGTCGACCGGCTGATCGACGGTCACCTCTTGCTGCAGGCGGCCGAGGAGGCCGACATTGCCGCGGAGCCCGAGGTAGAGGCCGCGATCGAGCGGGCGCGCGACGATGTGTTGCGGCAGACCTTGATCGAGCGGGCCGTGGCGGACGCCACCGACGAAGCGGCGATGCAGGCGGCGTACGAGGAGCTGAAGGCGGAGCCCGATTTCGCCATCGAGCAGATCACCGCGCGGCACATTCTGGTGGAGACCGAGGAGGCGGCCCAGGAGGTCATCGCCGAGCTCGACGAGGGTGCCGATTTCGCCGAACTCGCGCGCGAGCGCTCGACCGATCCCGCAGCATCGCAAGGCGGCGAGCTCGGCACTTTCCGCCGCGGCTCGATGGTGCCGCCGTTCGAGGCCGCGGCCTTCGCCCTCGAGCCCGGCAGCTACAGCAGCGAGCCGGTGCAGACGCAGTTCGGCTACCATGTGATCCTGGTCGAGGAGAAGGAGGCGATCGAGCCCAGCTTCGCCGAGGTCGAGGAGCAGTTGCGCGCCGATCTCACCCGGCAGGCCATCGAAGACCTGCTCGAGGACCTGCGCGCCGACGCCGAGGTCGAGCGGTTCGCCATGGACGGCAGTGCCGAGGAGGCCACGGACGGCAGTCCCGAGGAGGAGGGTGGCGAGCAGCAATGAGGAGGGCCGGCCGGTCCGCTGCCGGCCGGACAGCAGCGACCGAGATCGACATCGCACAATGCCCGAGCGCCCGCCCGTATCGCCCCTGGCCCCCGTCGACCCGAAGCCACCCCTGGCGGTCTCGGGGGTGCGCCTCGCCACGGCCGCGGCCGAGATCCGCTACCGCGGCCGCCCCGATCTTCTCCTTGCCGAGTTCGCTGCCGAGACGACGGTGGCGGGTGTGCTCACCCGCTCGGCCGCACCGGGTCATCCGGTCACCTGGTGCCGGCAGGCCCTCGTCTCGGGCCGTGGCCGCGCCCTCGTCGTCAATGCCGGCAACGCCAATGTCTGCCGGGGTGCCGAAGGGGACGAGGCGGTCCGCCGCGAGGTGGCGGCGATCGTCGGGCTGATCGGCTGCGGCGCGGACGACGTCTTCGTGGCCTCCACAGGCGTGATCGGCGAGCGGCTGCCGGTCGAGAAGATCGAGGCGGCCCTGCCGCAGCTGGCGGCCGACTTCGCCGGCGATGCCGCCGCGATGACGGCTGCGGCACGCGCCATCATGACCACCGATACCTTCCCCAAGTGGGCGTCGCGCGAGGCCACGCTCGGCGGCCGGAAGGTCACCGTCACCGGCATCGCCAAGGGCTCGGGCATGGTCGCCCCGGATCTGGCGACGATGCTCGCCTTCGTCTTCACCGACGCCGCCGTCCCCGCCCCGGTACTGCAGGCCCTCCTCGAGCGCGGCTGCGATCGCTCGTTCAACGCCACCACGGTCGACGGCGACACCTCGACCTCGGACACGCTCTTGCTCTTCGCCACCGCGGAGGCCGGCAACGCGCCGCCCGCCAGCGCCGACGATCCGGCCCTCGCCGGCTTCGCCGCGGCCCTCGACGCGGTGCTGAGCGATCTCGCCCAACTCGTCGTCCGCGACGGCGAGGGGGCGCAGAAATTCGTCGAGATCGGCATCGAGGGTGCCGTCGACGACGCTGCGGCGCGGCGCATCGGCCTGACGATCGCCAATTCGCCCCTGGTCAAGACCGCGATCGCCGGGGCCGATGCGAACTGGGGGCGGATCGTCATGGCGGTCGGCAAGGCCGGCGAGGTGATCGAGCTCGAGCGCCTCGCTGTCGCCTTCGGCGGGCATTGGCTGGCCAGGGACGGTGCCGCCGTCCCGGACCTCGACGAGACGCCGGTCACCGCCCACCTCGAGGGCCGGGAGATCAGAATCGACGTCACGGTCGGCGGCGGGCCCGGCCGGGCGGTCGTCTGGACCTGCGATCTGACGCACGGCTATATCGACATCAATGCCGACTACCGGAGCTGAGGGCGCAGCTGACGGCAGCCGGCCGCTCGTCCTCGTGGCGGCGGCAGCGCTCGTCGACGAGGACGCTCGGGTGCTCGTCGCCACCCGGCCGGAGCGCAAGAGCATGGCCGGGCTCTGGGAGTTCCCCGGCGGCAAGGTCGAGCCCGGCGAGACGCCCGAGGCCTGCCTCGTGCGCGAGCTCGAGGAGGAACTCGGCATCGTGACCAGGCCACCCTGCCTGGCGCCCTTGAGCTTCGCCAGCCACACCTACCCGAGCTTCCACCTCCTGATGCCGCTCTTCGTCTGCCGCGTCTGGGAAGGCGAGCCCACGCCCAAAGAGGGCCAGGACATCCGCTGGCTCCGCCCCAAGCAGCTGTTCAGCCTGCCGATGCCCGAAGCCGATCGCCCGTTACTGAGATTTCTCGACGAGCTGCTCTGAGTTTTTTTATAGGAAGAGAACATGGGGAGGATGATCCTCCCCACGCCCCACCAGAATTTTTGGCGTTGTCATCACCATATAGTTTGAAGCTCCGCTGGAGTGGCCATGCAAGCAACGACGCTCGACGACCTCAGACGACGCCGCGACCGGCTCTTGGCTCTGGCAGCGCGCCATGGTGCGGTGCGGCTGCGCGTTTTCGGTTCGGTGGCGCGTGGGGATGCCGAGCCGTCAAGTGACGTCGACTTCCTTGCCCTGATGGGCCCTGGCCGCAGTCTTCTCGATCTCGGTGCGTTGCAGATGGCGCTGAGCGAGGAGCTCGATCGGAAAATCGATGTTGTCAGCGAGAACGGCCTGCGCCCGCCGAGGCGCGACCGCATTCTGGCGGAAGCGCAACCGCTTTGAGAGACGAGAGCGCCCGGCTGCAGGACATGCTGGACGCCATCGTGGCAATCCGCCGGTACTCGGTCGGCGGCCGTGCTGTCTACGACCGCGACGAGTTGGTTCGCGTTCGGGTGATCCACCACCTACAGATCATCGGCGAGGCCGCAGCTCGACTCGACGCCGCTGGCGAGGCGGCGCAAGGCCTGCCCACAAGCGGCATTGTCGGCATGCGCAACGTTCTGGTCCACGGCTATTTCCAGATCGACCACGATCTTGTTTGGGCTGTGGTCGAGCGCGACCTCGATCCGCTGGAAGTTCGGCTGCGAGCGCTGCTCGCCAGTTAAAAAAACGATTAATCACTTGTAGATATTTGTGATTTTTCAGTAATCGAACTGAACGAAAAATAAAGGAGGGGTCCAGGGGACGATCATCGTCCCCTTGTTTCTACTTTTTCTTGCTCGAGCAAATCAAGCCCCGACGAGTTCGCCCGGGCGGGTCCTGGTCTGGTCGGTGCGCAGGCAGCGGGTGCGGGTGCCGGTTTCGGTGGTGATCAGGGCGGGCTGGGTGGTGCGGCAGGCGTCGATGGCGAGCGTGCAGCGGGCGGCGAAGGCGCAGCCGGGGGGGAGGTTGGCGAGGTCCGGGGGGCTGCCGGCGATGGCATCCAGGCGCCTGCCCTTGGTCATCGCCCCGTGCGCCCGGCTCTTCAAGAGGCCGATGGTGTAGGGGTGGCGGGGCGTGTTGATGATGTCCCGGGCCGCACCTTCCTCGACGATGCGGCCGGCGTACATCACGGCGATGCGATCGGCGACCTCGACCGCCGCACCGAGGTCGTGGGTGACGAAAATGATCGAGAGGCCGAGCTCGCGCTGCAGCTCGCGCAGCAGCAGCAGGATCTGGATCTGGACCGTGGCATCGAGGGCCGTGGTCGGCTCGTCGGCGAGCAGCAGTTCGGGGCGGCAGGCCAGGGCCAGGGCGATCATGGCGCGTTGGCGCATGCCGCCGGACATCTCGTGCGGATAGGCATCGAGGCGGCGCTCGGGTGAGGGGATGCGGACGCGCTCGAAGAGGCCCAGTGCCCGCTTTCTGGCGTCCTCCTTGGCGATGGTCTCGTGGCGGCGGATCGCTTCGGTGATCTGGTCGCCGAGCGTATAGACCGGGTCGAGGGCGAGGAGTGGTTCCTGGAAGATCATCGCGACCTCGCCGCCGCGGTACTGGCGCAAGGCCCTGGCCCCCAGGCTCGTCACGTCGCGGCCACCGACGGTGATCTTGCCGCCGATCCTCGTCTTCTTTTCGGGGTTGAGGCGCATGATGGCCCTGAGCGTCACGCTCTTGCCCGAGCCGGATTCGCCGATCAGCGCCAGGGTCTCGCCGCGGTCGAGCGTGAGGTCGACGCCGTTGACGGCGCGCACCGGCTTTCGGCCGCCGGTGAAGGTGACCTCGAGGGCGTCGAGCCGGAGATAGGGGTCGGCCATCGGGCTCTTCCTATTCGGCTGCCGCGGCTGCGGCCGGGGCGGCGCGGGTGTGGCCCGAGCCCGGGATCGCCATGTGGCAGGCTGCTTCGTGGGCGCCCCCGGGAAGGTTGGTGGATGCGCCGCTCTCGACCGGGGTCAGGGCCGGGACGTCGAGGGAGCAGACGGCTTCGGCGAAGGCGCAGCGGGTGTGGAAGCGGCAGCCGGACGGCGGGTCGATCGGGTTGGGCGGATCGCCCGCGAGCGGCACCTCCTCGGTGCGGTTGTCCGGGTCGATCGACGGCATCGAGGAGAGCAGGGCCGTCGAATAGGGGTGGCGCGGATTCTCGAACACCGCTTCAGAGGGGCCGATCTCGGCGATCTGGCCGAGATACATGACCATGACGCGGTCGGAGATGAACTGCACCACGTTGAGGTCGTGGCTGATGAAGACGTAGGTCAGGCCGAACTCGTCCTTGAGGTCCATCAGGAGGTTCAGGACCTGGGCCTCGACCGATTTGTCCAGCGCCGAGACGGCTTCATCGAGGATGATGAGCTTGGGCTGGAGCGCCAGGGCGCGGGCGATGTTGACCCTTTGCCGCTGGCCGCCCGAGAGCTCGTGCGGGTAGCGCTCGGCGAAGCGGCCGGGCTCCAGGCCGACCCGGGCGAGGAGGTCGTGGGTGCGGGCGAGCGCTTCCTTCTTGGGGGTGCCGTGCACCTCGGGCCCGAAAGCGATCGAGGCCTCGATGGTGAGCCGCGGGTTCAAGGACGAGTAGCTGTCCTGAAACACCATCTGCACGTTGCGGCGGTAGTTCCTGAGCGAGATCCGCGTGTTCTCGACCGGTGCACCATCGAAGGTAATCGTACCCTCGGTGGGGTCGATCAGGTGCATGAGCAGGCGGGCGGTGGTCGACTTGCCGCAGCCGGATTCGCCGACGACGCCCAAGGTCTCGCCCTCGAGCACCTCGAAATCGATGCCGTCCACGGCATGCACGGTCTTCGTGGCCCGGCCGATGATCGAGCGTTCGACCGGGAAGTACTTCTTCAGGCCACGGACCTGGAGGAGGGGCTGGCGGCTCATCAGGTCTTGATATCCATGGCGGAGCGCAAGGAGTCGGAGAGGAGATTGAATGAGATGGACGTGGCGAAGATCATCACCCCGGGCAGGGCCGCGACCCAGGGCTGGGCGTAGATCGCGGTTCGCAGGGTGTTGAGCATCAGGCCCCATTCGGGGGCGGGCGGGCGCACGCCGAGGCCGAGGAAGGAGAGGCCGGAAGCCAGGATCATCGACACACTGATCAGGCTGGTGGCGTAGACGAAGATGGGGCCGAGCACGTTGCCCATGACGTGGACACGGATGATGGTGAGCGCCCCGGCACCGGAGGCCCTCGCCGCCTCGACGAAGTCGCGCGACCGCAGCTGGGTCGTCACCGATTCGGCGATCCGGGCGATCGGCGGGACGAAGACCACGGTGAGCGAGATCAGCGCGTTGCCGAAGCCGGCGCCCAAGGCACCGGAGAGGGCGACGGCCAGCAGCACCGACGGGAAGGCGTAGAAGACGTCGATCGTGCGCATGATCACCGAGTTGGTGATCCCGCCGGCGTAGCCGGCGATGATGCCGATCGTGCTGCCGATGAAGAACGCGAAGACGACCGGGGTGACGCCCATCAGCAGCGACAACCGCGCCCCCCAGATCAGGCGGGAAAGCATGTCGCGGCCGAGCTCGTCCGCACCCAAGGGGTAGCCCTCGGTGCCGATCGGCTTCAGGCGGTCGATGATCGACCCTTCGAGCGGGTCGGCGGGGGCGATCCACGGGGCGAAGATCGCCATGCCGAACAGCAGCAGGAGGACCGTGCCGGCGCCGATCGCCACCGGGTCGCGGCGCAGGCGTTGCCAGACGGTCGCCCAGTAGCCCTGGACCTTGACCAAGCCCTCGACCTCGATCTCGCCCGGCGGGAGGACAGCCTGTGCCATGGCCGCCTAGCTCCGCTGGATGCGCGGGTCGAGCGCCGTCTGCACGACGTCGACCAGGAGGTTGAGGACGACAAAGAAGAGGGCCAGAACCAGGATGGTGCCCTGCAGGAGCGGCAGGTCGCGCTGGAAAATGGCGGTATTGAGCAGCATGCCGGTGCCGGGCCAGGAGAACACGGTCTCGATCAGGATCGAGCCACCCAGCAGATAGCCGAGCTGCAGGCCCATGACCGCGAGTGCCGTGGGTGCCGCGTTCTTGACCACGTGGAGGAAGACGCCGAGGTCGCCCAGGCCCTTGGCGCGCAGGCCGGTGACGAAGTCCTGCGCCAGGATGTCGGCGACCAGCGCTCTGACGGTGCGCGCGACGATGCCCATCGGGATCACCGACATGGTGACGGCGGGGAGGATCAGGAACTGGAAATGCGCCCAGTCCCATTGCCACTGCGCCGAGCCGCCGGGCCCGGCACCGGTCGCCGGAAGCCAGCCGAGCTGGGCGGAGAAGACGATCACCAGCACCATGCCGAGCCAGTAGTGCGGCACCGAGACGCCGAGCACGGCAAGTGCGGAGGCCGCCTTGTCGACCCAGGAATTGCTGAAATAGCCGGCGACGAAGCCGAACAGGCAGCCGAGGAAGAAGCCGATCACGGTGGCGACGGCAGCCAGGAGCAGGGTATTGCCGACGGCGCGGAAGACCTCGGTGGCAACGGGGCGGCCGGAGGCGATCGAGGTGCCGAGATCGCCCGAAAGCGCTCGGCCGAGCCAGAGGACGAATTGCTCGGGATAGGAGCGGTCGAAGCCGTAGAGGGTGAGCAGCATCTCCTGCAGCTCGACCGAGGCATCCGCCGGCAGCACCGAGATCAAGGGGTCGCCGGGTGAGATGTGGACCAGCGCGAAGCACACCAACGCGACGCCCAAAAGGATCGGGATGGCGTAGACGACGCGGTAGACGAGGTAGCGCAGCATGTCGGCCCGGCGCCCTTGTCGTTGGAACGAAAGGGGCCGGCCCGGGCAGGGTCACCCGGGCCGGCGGTGCGTCGTTCAGTCGGCCAGCGTCATGGTCGCGATGTCGATGAACCAGGACCTGGGCTGGACCACGTTCTCGACCCGGGGTGACATGGCACGAGGGCCGACGTCGTGGGCGATCCAGACGAACGGGGCCTCCTCGACGATCCGCTTGTGCAGGCGGGCGAGCGCGGCGTCGCGCTCGGCATCGTCGAAGCTGGTGCGCGCATCGGCGATCAGCGCGTCGAACTCGTCATTGCCGAAATAGCCCCAGTTGTTGGAGACCGGCGGGAAGGTGCCGGTCGAGGTGAAGCGGACCATGGCGAAGAACGGGTCCATGGCGGCGAACGAGACGTTGATCGCGTGCGCCCCGTTGGCCGACTCGTCGTCGGCACCACGGCGCCAGTTGGTGAAGAGCGTGTTCCACTCGAGGACATCGAGCTCGACGTCGAAATAGCAGTCGCGCAAGCTCTGCTGGACGTACTCGTTCATCGGGATCGGCTGCATCTGCCCCGAGCCCGAGGCCGAGGTCTGGACCTTGATCCGAACCGGGTTGTCGGCGGAGAAGCCGGATTCCTCCATCAATGCCCGGGCCGCGTCGGGGTCGTACTCGATCTCGAACTCGGGATCCCCCCACCACGGGTGATCGGGGTCGACCGTGCCCACCGGGATCGCCATCAGCCCGCCGAGCAGGACCTGTAGCTCTTCCCGGTTGATGCAGAGATTGGCGGCGTAGCGGACGTTCTTGTCGAGCCAGGGCGAGCCCTCGAGGAAGGAGAGCTGCCAGGGCCAGACATGCGGCTGGGCGTTGGCGTGGATGACGAAGCCGCGGCTCTCGAGCTGCGGGATGGCATCGGGGGCGGGTGCTTCGATCCAGTCGACCTGGCCGGAGAGCAATGCCGCGGTCCGCGCATTGGCCTCGGGCATCGGGATCAGCACGACCTTGTCGATCTGCGGCACCCGCTTCTCGTCCCAGTAGTCCGGGTTGGCCTCGAGCTCCAGCCGCTCACGCGGGGTGAAGCTGGTGACCTTGAAGGGGCCGGAGCCCGATGGGTCGGCGGCGAACGCCGTCCAGGCTTCCTCTGGACTGCCGGTCTCCTCGAGCTTCGCCCGCCAGTGGGCGGGGGACGCCATGAAGAGATTGGTGAGGTTCACGGGCAGGAAGGCGTCGGGCTCGGAGGTGGTGAGCTCGACGGTGAATTCGTCGATGAGTCGGGCCGAGCGCAAGGTCGGCATGCGGGACGCGGTGACACCCACCTGGCTCGCGTCGAAATGCGGTGCGTCTTCGTCGAGCACCTTCTGGACGTTCCAGACCACGGCCTCGGCGTTGAAGGGCGAGCCGTCGTGGAAGGTGACGTCTTCGCGGAGCTCGAAGATCCACTTGGTGGTGTCGTTCGGATCGACCGACCAGCTGGTGGCCACACCCGGGATCAGCACCGACGCCGCGTCGGCCTTCGACAGGTCCCACTGGGTGAGGCTGTCGTAGATCGGGATGCCGGTGAAGCGGTTGCCCTCGAAGCCCTGGTCGGGCTGGCCGAGGGTGCGTGGGATGTCGGCGGCGGTCATGCCGATGGTCAGCACCTTTTCTGCCGTCGCATCGGTCGGCAAGGCTGCGAAAGCGAGAGCGGTGCCGGCCACGAGTGCGGCGGCAAAGGTCCGGGTGATCGTCATCGCTGTGTGCGGTCCCTCTCGTGGTTGTCGGCGCTGGCGCCGTTGCGCGTTATTGGTCCTCAGCAAGTCACGTGCCACGCATCCTGCTGTGCTGCAGCGCTTGCGGCCGAGCCCCGCTCGGCACCATGATCCCACATCGTGACCGCTGCCGCCGGCGGTGCGCCTCCCTGCGCTGTTGCCCAATGCGTTAGCATGCTGCCGGGTAAGTCGCCAGTTGCCTATTGCAGCGGCAGGTCTGTCGAGCGAGCGAGAAGGTGCCGTGCGACTCTTGCTGATCAACCCGAATACCAGCCCATCCGTGACCGAAACGGTCGAGCGGGCGGCCCGCGCCGTGCTGCCGGCCGGTATCGAGCTGGCGACCGTGACCGGCCGCTTCGGTGCGCGCTACATCGCCAGCCGTGCGGCCGCCGCCATTGCCGGCCACGCCGCCCTGGAGGCCATGGCCGAGCATGTTCCGGGCTGCGATGCGGTCTTGCTCGCTTGTTTCGGCGATCCCGGCTTGTCGGCGCTGAAGGAGGTCTCGCCCGTGCCGGTGGTCGGCATGGCCGAGGCCTCGTGTCATCTCGCCTGCACGCTCGGCCGGCGCTTCGGCATCGTGACGGGCGGCGAACGTTGGCCGGCGATGCTCGAGGAGTTCGTGGGAGGGCAAGGGCTGACCTCACGCCTCGCCGGCATCCGGGCCCTTGCACCCACGGGCGATGTGCTGACCCGCGATCTCGATGCCGGCATCGCGCAGTTGGCCGAGGCCTGCCGGCTCACGGTCGAAGAGGACGGCGCGGAGGTGGTGATCCTGGGCGGGGCGGCGCTCGCCGGCTTGGCCCGCCGGGTCGGTGAAACGGTCGAGGTACCGGTGCTCTGCTCGCTCGAGGCCGGGATCGGGATGACCATTGCCGCAGCCGCGCTCGCCGTCCGCAAAGCCGGCCGGGGCTCGCTCGCCTCACCGCCGTCGATCGAGAGTGTAGGGCTTGCCGCCGCGCTGAGTGTCAGGCTGCGCGGCTGAGGCGTTGGTCAGTCGGCGCGCAGCACTGCGAGCGCCTCGGCGTGCAGTTCGGCTGTCGCCGCGGCCAGGACCTCGCCGGTCGAGTGCAGCCGGAGCGGTGCTCCGGCCCAGTCGGTGATGACGCCGCCCGCCGCCTCGACCAATGGAACCAGGGCGAGATAGTCATAAGGCTCGAGGTCGGTCTCGACCACCAGATCGATATGGCCGGCGGCGAGCAGCGCGTAGACGTAGGCGTCGTAGCCATAGCGATCGACCCGCCCTGCTGCGGCGAAGCGGTGGTAGCGCCGGGCGCTGTCGGGGTCGGTCGGGGCATGGCCGGCGCGATAGACGGCGGCATCCGCGAGGCTGGTGCAGCCGCTGGTGCGGATCGGTCGACCGTCGAACCATGCCCCCCGGCCGCTGACGGCATGGTACCGCTCGCCGATCGCCGGCGTGTCGACGACGCCGATCACCGGGATGCCGTCGTCGAGCAGGGCCACGAGGCTGTTGAAGAGCGGCATGCCGGTGATGAAGGAGCGGGTGCCGTCGATCGGATCGAGCACCCAGACGAAGCGGTGCTCGAGGCGTTCCCGGCCGTGCTCCTCGCCGAAGATGCCGTGCTCGGGGACCCGGGCTGCCAGGACCTCGCGCATCACCCGTTCGGTTTCGCGATCGGCGATGGTGACCGGCGAGGCGTCGGCCTTGGCGATCACCTCGAGCGGCTTGCGAAAATAGCCGAGCGGCACCGGCCGGGCGGCCTCGCTGACGGCCAGTGCCGTGGCCAGAAGGTCGTCGAGGGTCATTCGTGCACCTGGGGCGAGCGTGCGGCATCAGTGCGCGAGCGTGCGCAGGCCCAAATGCTCGCGCAGCGGCTCGAAATCACGGTCGTTGTGCAGCAGCCACCAGTCCTTGTCGAGGCAGCGCGTGGCGATCAGGAGGTCGATGGTCTTGCGGACCGTGATCCCCTGCCGGCGCAGGCGGCGGTAGTGGGCGGCGGCACGCTTGGCGATGCGCTCGTCGACGATGGCGGCCTGGGCAAAGGGTGCGAGGGCGGCTTCGGCTGCCGCAGCTTCACGTTCGGTGCGAAAACCCTGCAGGACTTCGGCAAGAATCAGGTCGCCGACCAAGAGGAGGCCACGCCCGGCATGTTCGCGCACCGCCATGACGCCGCGATTGTCGATGCCGTTGAAGAGGTCGATCCAGACGCTGCTGTCGACCAGGATCAATCGAAGGTCCGCCCCTGGCGCATGGCATCGAGATCACCTTCCCACTTCAACTTGCCGAAATAGTTCAAAATCTCGCGCTCGCGCTCGCGGCGGACCAGCTCCTCGAGCGCGCGTTCGACGATGGCCTTCTTGGTCGAGAGGCCGGTGACCCGCCGGGCCTCCTCGATCAGCTTCTCGTCGATGTCGATATTGGTGCGCACGGGCTCTCTCCTGTGTGCGAAAAGCACTTCTTCTATACACTTTACGTGCCGATCGCTCAATCACCCGCCGCTTGACCGCGGCGGCGAAGCGGCGGAAACGGGGCGTTCAGAAACGACCACAGGGATGCCAGTCATGACCTTCGCCCGCTATCCGAGCCTCGACAACACCGTCGTCTACGTCACCGGGGGTGCTTCAGGCATCGGCGAAGAAATCGTCCGCGCCTTCGCCGCACAGGGCTCGAAGGTCGGCTTCTTTGATTTCGACGCCGCGGCCGGCGAGCGGCTGCAGGCCGAACTCGCCGGCAGCGGCGCCGCTGTACGGTTCGAGAGCGTCGATCTGCGCGACATCGAGGCGCTCGAGGCGGCTTTCGCGCGGATGCAGGAGGGGCTCGGTGCGGCCCAGGTGCTCGTCAACAACGCCGCCCGCGACGACCGGCACGGCTGGGAGACGGTGACCGCCGACTACTACGACGAAAGGATCGCGACCAATCTCCGGCACATGTTCTTCGCCATTCAGGCGGTGGCACCCGGCATGATCGCCGCCGGCAAGGGCTCGATCATCAACATGGGCTCGAACTCCTGGTGGGAGGCGGCCGGCGGCATGCCGGTCTACACCACGGCCAAGGCGGCGGTGCACGGCCTCACCCGCGGCATGGCCCGCGATCTCGGCCCGCACCGCATCCGGGTCAACACGGTGGTCCCGGGCTGGGTGATGACCGAACGGCAGAAGACCTTGTGGGCGACGCCCGAGGCCTTGGAGAAGCACCGCCAGCGGCAGTGCCTCCCCGACCTCATCGAGCCCGTTTATCTCGCCCGCATGGTCCTCTTCCTCGCCTCCGACGATGCCGCGATGTGCACCGCCAACAACTACATGGTGGAAGCGGGCTCGATCTGAGGTGGCTCAGCTCGCCGGGACAATGTCGCAGACGAGCGCGGTGGCGGGCTGGTCGCCGCGATTGAAGAACCAGTGGGTGGTGTTCTCGTCCTCGATGTTGGCGTCGCTGCTGTCGCCGGCATCGTAGATCGTTTCGCCATCGGGGCGGCCCTCGACCCATTCGCCGTCGATCAGCTTGACGAGACCCGGCCGCGTCGCGTGGCTGTGCTCGGCGATCTGGCCGCCGGGGGCGATGGTGATGGCGCGGAGCTGCAGGACGTGGCCCTCGAGCCCGACGGTCGCCTGCATGGTGCTTGCGGGCACGACGCCGAGGGTCTCGACCGTGAGCCCGACATGCTCCTTCGGCGGCTGGGCCTCGCTCGCGACCAATGTGATGGCCCAATCGTGCGGGTCCACATCGTCGATCGCCACGGCGCTGCCGGCAGTCGCCGCGAGCAGGCTGCCCGCCAGGATGGCGAGGGCGCCGCAGCGCGGCGCACGAAACCTGTCGTCGACCCTCCTGATCATCGGCTTGTTCCTTCTGCTGAACTCGTGATAAACTGAAGAGTATCGACGTATCGGACGCTCGACCAACGAAACGATTTCGTGGGTCCATGAAGGGGAATCCTGGGCAATGCGGGGCCGCTTGCCGCAGCTCTCCGCCATCCAGGGCTTCGAGGCCGCAGCCCGCCATGCGAGCTTCAAGCGCGCCGCGGACGAGCTCAACCTCACGCAGTCGGCGGTCAGCCATCAGGTCAAGGCGCTCGAGGATTTTCTCGGGGTCGCCCTGTTCGAGCGGTCGGGCAACCGCCTGGCGTTGACCCGTGAAGGCCGAGACTATCTGGTCGAGGTCACCGCCGGGCTCGAGCGATTGGTGGCCGGTACCGAACGGATCTGCTGCGCCGGTAGCCCGGCGGTGCTGTCCGTCCGCGGCACGCCGGCCTTCATCTCCCGCTGGCTGACGCCGCGGCTCGACCGGTTTCGTGAGGTGGCACCGGGGATCGAACTTCGTCTCGGCACCGGTCTGCCGCCCACCGATTTCTCCAGCCGCGATGTCGATGTCGTCGTGCATTGGGGCGAGGCGCCCATGCCGGGGGTGCGCATCGATCCCTTCTTGAGCTCCATCCGCTTTCCGGTCTGCAGTCCCGATCTCCTGCGTCGGGCGGGCCCCTTTCGCCGGCCGGCCGATCTCGCGCGGGTGACGCTCTTGCACGACATGGTCGGCGACGCTTGGCAGGGGTGGCTGGAGCGGCTGGGCGCGGCGAGCTTCGCCTACGAACGCGGGCCGACGTTCGAGCATTGCGAACTGACGCTGGGTGCGGCCGAGCGCGGTCAGGGCGTGGCGCTGGCCTATGGTGCGCTGATCGAGCGGGAACTGGCGCATGGCACGCTGGTCCGGCTCTTCGAGGCGGCGACCGAGCCCGTCCTGATCTATTCGCTCGCCTGCCTCGCGGGCCGGGCCGAGGTGCCGAAGATCGCGGCCTTCCGCGCCTGGATCATGACCGAGGTCGCGACAACGGGGCCACGGCACCCGGCGGCCGACCCGGCACCACTGCGCGTCGCGGCGCGAGCCGGCTGACCGGGTCTCAGCCGAGTGGCGCTGCCGGTCGCACCGGTGCGATGCCGCCGGCCCTGAGCTTCGTCTCGGCCTCGGCCTGGATCGCCTTGCAAAGGGCCGTCAGGAAGGGGTCGTAGGCACAGGGGCGTTCGATCTTGTCGTAGATCAGCGCGTATTCGGCATCGGTCCAGGTCGAGAAATCGGCGAGGTTGTGCTGGATCTGCACTTCGAGATTATCGAGCGCCCCGGCGAAGCGCGCTTCCGGCGTCACCCGTGCCTCGAACTCGAGGAAGAGCGCCTTGATCCGCTCGCCGGTGGGTGGGCCCAGCCGTTCCCCGATCTCCTCGATCGCCTGGGCCTCCCGCTGCCGCTTCAGTCGCTTGCGCTCGGAGGTGTCGAAATAGGGGACGTCGCCGACCAGTGCTTCGACCAGGTCGTGGACGACGATCATCTCCAGGGTGCGGCCGAGATCGACCGGCTCGTCCAGATGCGGGTGCACGAGGATCGCCATCAGCGCCATCTGCCAGCTGTGCTCGGCGACACTCTCCCGCCGGCCGTCCGAGAGCCAGCTGTGCCGCAGCTCGCGCTTCAGGCCCTCGCTGAGCTTCAAGAAGTCGAGGATGGTGCCGACGGCCGCCGTCATCAGGCGACCTCGGCGCGCCTTGCCGCCTTCTTGCGCTCGTGCGGGTCGAGGTGGCGCTTTCTCAACCGGATGTGCTGCGGGGTGACCTCGACCAGCTCGTCGTCGGCGATATAGGCGATGGCGCGCTCGAGCGTCAGCCGCACCGGCGGCGTCAACAGCACCGCGTCGTCCTTGCCGGCGGCGCGGATATTGGTGAGCTTTTTCGCCTTCAGCGGATTGACCTCGAGGTCGTTGCCGCGGTTGTGCTCGCCGATGATCATGCCGGAATAGACCCTGTCGCCCGGATCGACGAACATGACACCCCGGTCTTCCAGGTTCCAGAGCGCATAGGCCACGGCCTCGCCCTGCTCGGCACTGATCAGCACCCCGGTGTGGCGCTGGGCGATCGGCCCGCGATAGGGCTGCCAGGCATGGAACAGCCGGTTCATGACACCGGTGCCGCGGGTGTCGGTCAGGAACTCGCCGTGATAGCCGATCAGCGCTCTCGACGGGGCATGAAAGACCAGCCGCTGCTTGCCGGCACCTGCCGGGCGCATCTCGACCAGATCCCCCCGCCTTTTGGTCAGCTTCTCGACCACCGCACCGCTGTGCTCCTCGTCGACGTCGATCACCACCTCCTCGATCGGCTCGAGGCGCTGGCCGCTCTCCGGGTCCTCCTGGAAGAGGACGCGCGGCCGGCTGATCGAGAGCTCGAAGCCTTCGCGCCGCATCGTCTCGATCAGCACGGCGAGCTGCAGCTCGCCGCGCCCGGCCACCTCGAACGCGTCGTTCTCGGGCGAGCGGCTGACCCGGATCGCGACATTGCCCTCGGCCTCGCGCAGCAGGCGGTCCCAGATCTGCCGCGAGGTCACCTTGCTGCCGTCCTGGCCGGCATACGGGCTGTCGTTGACCGAGAAGGTCATGGCGATGGTGGAGGGATCGATCGGCTGGGCCGCCAAAGGGGTCTCGACGGCAGGATCGGCGAGCGTGTCGGCCACGGTCGCCTTGGTGAGCCCGGCGATCGCCACGATGTCGCCGGCCTCGGCCTCCTCGACCGGCTGCCGCTCGAGCCCGCGAAACGCCAGGATCTTCGAGATCCGGCCCTGCTCCACGACCTCGCCCGTCCGGCTCAGCGCCTTGATCGGCTGGTTGGCGCGAATGACGCCGCTCTCGATCCGCCCGGTCAGCAGCCGGCCGAGATAGGGGTTGGATTCGAGCGTGGTCGCCAGCATGCGGAAGGGGCCGCCGGCAGCGGCCGCGGGCGGCTCGACGTGGGCGACGATCAGATCGAACAACGGCGCCATGTCGGTCTGCGGATCGCCCAGCTCGCGCACCGCCCAGCCGTTCTTGGCGGACGCATAGAGATGCGGGAAGTCGAGCTGGTACTCGTCGGCATCGAGTGCGGCGAAGAGATCGAAGATCTCGTCGAGCACTTCCTCGGCGCGCTGGTCGGGCTTGTCGACCTTGTTGATGACGACGATCGGCCGAAGTCCGATCTTCAAGGCCTTGCCGAGGACGAACTTGGTCTGCGGCATCGGCCCTTCGGACGCATCGACCAGCAAGAGGCAGCTGTCCACCATCGAGAGGATGCGCTCGACCTCGCCGCCGAAATCGGCGTGGCCCGGCGTGTCGACGATGTTGATGCGCACGTCGTGCCAGAGCACCGAGGTGCACTTGGCGAGGATGGTGATGCCACGCTCGCGCTCGAGGTCGTTGCTGTCCATCGCCCGCTCGGCGACGCGCTGGTTGTCGCGGAACGTGCCGCTCTGTTGGAGGAGACAGTCGACCAGGGTCGTCTTGCCGTGGTCGACATGCGCGATGATCGCGATGTTGCGCAGGTGCATGGGTGCAGGTCCGGAATGCCACGCAGGCGTGCGGGAATGTGGGGCTGGGCCGTTCGGGGTGCACGACGGCACGCCCGAGCGGACATATAGAGTGTGTTCGTGACCGTTGCGAGCATGTCGGCCTTTGTGCTCGACGCCCGGCCCGTCTAGTGTTCGCCCCGGGTCGAAGGGACGACGGACCGATGCGCGAGCTGCCGCAACCATTGCAAACCATGCCGGATGCCACGGCCGCTGCGGTCGAGGTGTTGTTCACCGACATCGACGACACGCTGACGCTCGACGGCCGTCTGCCGGCCGTGGCCTATGCGGCGCTGGAGGCGCTGGAGCAGGCGGGTATCGCGGTGGTTCCGGTGACCGGCCGGCCGGCCGGGTGGTGCGACCTGATCGCCCGGCTCTGGCCGGTGGCCGCCGTGGTCGGCGAGAACGGGGCTTTCTATTACCGCTACGATCGGGCGGATCGGCGGATGCAGCGTGTCTACGTCAAGTCGGCCGCGGAACGGTCGGCGGATCGCGAGAAGCTCGAAGCCGTCCTGGACGAGGTGCTCGCGACCGTCCCCGGCGCCGCACTCGCTGCCGATCAGGCCGGCCGCGACTGCGATCTCGCGATCGATTTCGCCGAGGACGTGGGGCCGCTCGACGATGCTGCGATCCGGGCGATCGTCGCCACCTTCGAGCGCCACGGGGCGGTCGCCAAGGTGAGCTCGATCCACGTCAACGGCTGGTTCGGCAGCTACGACAAGCGGTCGATGTGCGACCGGCTGCTGATCGAGCAGTTCGGCACGACCCGGCAGGCGATGGGCGAGCGGGCGGCCTTCATCGGCGACTCGCCCAATGATGCGCCGATGTTCGGGAGTTTCCCTTGCTCGATCGGCGTCGCCAATCTAGAACGCTTTTTCGATGTTCTCGATGCCTATCCCCGATGGATGACACGCCGACCCGGCGGGCTCGGTTTTCGTGAGCTCGCGGACCGTCTACTCGCCGCGCGGAATTGAGCCCGTGAGGATGCTGCCCAATCTCTTGAGCCTCGCCCGTATTTTCTGCGGGCCCCTGGTACTGGTGCTGGTCGCCCAGGCGAGTATCGCCGCCTTGGTGTTCACCATCGTGGTCATGCTGCTCGCCGAGGTCTCCGACCTCCTCGACGGCCACCTCGCGCGCAAGCTCGACGTCGCCTCCCCCTTCGGCAAGATCGTCGATCCGCTGGCCGACAGCCTCTATCGGGCCATGGTCTTCCTCGCCTTCATGGACGCCGGCTGGATGCCGGTCTGGATGGTCGCGGTGATCATCAGCCGCGATATCCTGGTCTCGTATCTGCGCATCTTCTCCGAGCAGCACGGCATCACCATGGGGGCCCGGCAGAGCGGCAAGATCAAGGCCGTGTTCCAGGGGGTCGTGCAGATCGGCACGGTGGTCCTGGTCATCGCCGCCGGCGGTGTTCTGACCGGCCTCTACGACACGTTCGTCTACAGCCTGCTCTTGATCGCCACCGCGGTTACCGCCTGGTCCGGGGTCGACTACACGCTCGGCTTTCTGCGCTCGGTCAGCCTCCGCGACATGGTTGCGAATCGTGGTTGAGGCCTTATGTCCGCGGAATGGGGGGCATCGCTGATCGTCGTTCGACCGAGCTATCATCGTCCTGTTAACCAACTGTCAACAATCAGGTGGTAGAAGTTTCATCGTTACGGTCTCGCGCAAACACGGTTTTGCTTCCGAGATTGTCGCGGGCGGTACCGGTATCGGTACCTTTGGCACCGGACCGAGCGGGATGAACGGATGAAGTTCAAGATCCTGCGCCCGATGATGCGTGTCTGGCGCTCGAAGCACTACCGTCCGGGCATGCTGGGTTGGTCCGTCGGGATCGGCATGTTCATCGGCTTCTCGCCGACCGTCGGTCTGCAGATGCTGATCTGTATCGCTCTCGCTCTGCTCTGGAACCGCTTTCACGAGATCAAGCTCAATCTCCCGGCCATGCTGGTCGGCAGCCTGGTGGTCAACCCCCTGACCATGGCGCCGACCTATGTCCTCTACTACCAGATCGGCTGCCAACTGATCACCTGCCGTGGCCGTGGGGTGAGCGAGGAGTTCTTCTTGTCCTTGAGCAATGTCAGCCAACTCGGCTGGAACATCGCCTCGCCGATCATCATCGGCAGCCTGCCGTTCATGCTCGTCGGCCTGCCCCTGGGCATTTATCTCGGCCACAAGGTCGAGACCGTGCTGGAGGCGCGCCGGGCCAAGGCGCCGGAGCGTCGTCGGTTGCGCGCCGAGCGGCATGCCAACCAGCGTGGCACTCCCTCACCCGCTCCGACGTCGAAGGCCGAGGCCTAGAATCGGACTGGCTGCTGCTGCGGCAGGCATTAATTACGTCGATATTTTGTATTGCAATTGAAAATACAATAAGGGAGCGTCTTTCTCGGCCGAGGCGGAGGATGACGATGAGCCTGAGCGATGCGGCGGCGTGCGACGCCCTGCGGGCAGCGGCGGCGGACAAGGACGGGTTGGCGCTGGTGCGCGCCGTGTTGCGCTCGCCGGCCGCCGGCCGCATTGCCCTGGTCTCGTCGTTCGGGGCCGAGAGTGCCGTGCTGCTCGACATGGTGGCGACGGTCGAGCCTTCGACCCCGGTCATTTTCCTCGACACGGGCAAGCTGTTTGCCGAGACGCTCGCCTATCAGCGCGAGCTCTGCACGTTGCTCGGCCTGACCGATGTGCGTCACGTCCGTCCCGAGCCCGCCGACCTCGCCACCTACGACACGGCCGGCGATCTGCACCGGCACGACCCCGATTTCTGCTGCCATTTGCGCAAGACCGAGCCGCTCGATCAGGCCCTCGACGGCTTCGTCGGCTGGATCACCGGCCGCAAGCGGTTTCAGGGTGGTGCCCGGGCCGATCTGCCGCTGATCGAGAGCGAGCCCGCGACCGGACGGTTGAAGATCAACCCCTTGGCGCACTGGGATCTGGAGGACGTTCGCCACTACCGACGCCTGCGCCAATTGCCGCTGCACCCGATGGTGCCCAAGGGCTTCGCCTCGGTCGGTTGTCGCCCCTGCACGACGCCGACCCGGCCGGGCGAGTCGCCCCGCGCCGGCCGCTGGCGTGGGCTCGACAAGCTCGAATGCGGCATCCACCGCCGCTGACGCGTCGTCTGGAGGTCTCGACACGGGCCGATGCTCAGAGCACCGGCACGGCCTCGGGCCAAGCGGCGAGTGCTCGCAACTTGGGCGTCTTCTTGTCCTGGTGGTCGGCCATCCGGGTGAGCAGCCGGTCCAGGGCGGCGACGCCGTCGACCACGTGTGGCCCCTTGTTCAGCATCACCGCCTCGGCGCGAACGGCCATCGCCGCGTCGGTCATCTCGCCCCTCGACGGCAGTCCCTTCTTGACCAGCTGCTCGAGCACCTGCGTCGCCCAGATCACCGGGACGTGCGCCGCCTCGGAGAGCCACATCAGCTCCTCCTGCATCTCGGCCAGCCGTTCGAAGCCGATCTCGACCGCGAGATCGCCGCGGGCGATCATCACCGCCATCGGTTGGCGGCCGGCGGCGGCGACGATGATCCCCGGCAGTTGCGCGATCGCCCGTGGTGTTTCGATCTTGGCGACCAGCGGCAGGGTCTGCCAGTCGCTCGGGCGCAGGGCCGCCATCGCCGCCTGCAGCGTTTCGATGTCGGCGGCATTCTGGACGAAGCTGAAGCCGACCAGATCGGCGAGCGCCATGACCTGCGGCAGGTCGGCGAGGTCCTTCTCGCTGAGCGCCGGCACGGGCAGGGTGGTATCGGGGAAGTTCAGCCCTTTCTCGATCTTCGGCTTGAAGCCCTTGGCGCCGACCCGGGTGACCCGCAGCACCGCACCGTCGGTGGTGACCGTCTCGACCACCGCCTCCAACTTGCCGTCGTCGATGAACACCCGATGGCCCTGGGCGAGCTGGTCGAGGGCCTCCGGCACGGCGCAGGCCATGGCGAAACCGCTGGGCGGGACGGTCGTCGGCCGGTGCAGGACGAAGCTGTCGCCGAGTTGCAGCCGGCCGTGCTCGGGCGGGCGCCGTACCGCAGCGGTGCGCACCTTCGGCCCGGCGAGGTCCATCAGGATGCGCGCCTCGCGGCCGGTCGCTGCCGCCGCGGCGCGGACATTGGCGGCCATCTGCGCCCAGGCCTCGGGCGTGTCGTGCGCACAATTGATCCGGCAGACATCGGCGCCCGCGAGAAGCAGCGCATGGGCGAGCGCCGGCTCCTCGGCGGCAGCACTCGGCAGGGTGACGATGATCCGTACTCGCCGCGGCGCGGCGCGCGGGCCGAAGACGGTGTCGGTATTGCGGCCGAGGGTGATCTGGCCGTGCCAGAAGCGCTCGCGCGGCACGGGCGCCGCATCGGTGACGCCGCGCAGCCGATCGACGGCCCAGGCGACGGCGTCGAGATTGGCGAGCACCCGGCCTTCGAGCCGGCCGAGCGAGGAGAGCCCGAGAGCCATCAGCTCGACCTGCAAGTCGCGCAGATCGCGCCGGCGCAACGCCAGGTAGGCCGCCAGATTGTGGGCGCTGGCCGTGAATGCTTGCCGCGCGATGGCGGGCGCCCAGGCGGCGAGGGCGGCATCCGCCTCGGCCGCCACGGTCGAGCGGAGATCCGCGAGCGTCGCCGCCAAGTCATCGAGAGAGGCGTCCACCGTCATCCCCGCGCCGCTTGCCAGACCTGCAGCGTAGCGCCGAAACGATGACAGTTGTGTGAAAAAATGGCGCGTCGATCGGCCGACCGATGCCGCGCGACGATCGCCTGCCGGCGATGCCGCTTCGGCCGGTCGCTTCGCCGTTCAGTCCAGCCGTGGCAGCTCGCGTTGTCGGGCCAGTTCGCCGGTCCCCACGCGGGCGCGGGCCGGGTCCATGCCGGCCAGGATGGCCGCCATCTTGGCCTCGCGCATCCGCTCGGCGACCGCGAGGATGACCGGCAGCTCCAGCCGGTCGAAAATGGCGGCTGCCGATTTGGCCCGCATGCTCTCGTAGACGCGGACCAGCTGCTGCAGCCGCTCCTCCTCCTCGGCCTCGGCCTCGCCGACCAGGGCTTCGAGCTCGAGCTTGAAGGCCTCGAGCCGGTCGACCTGGGCCTCGAGATCAGCCTCGGCGGCGCGAACCGCGGCCTCGCGCAACGCAAGCGCGGCCTCGAGCTCCAGCACCTCGGTCCGCCGCCGCTGCAGCTCGCGGGCGATATCGTCGAGCTCCATCGCCACGTCCGGGATCTCCGGCAGTGCCCGCCGCCCGCTCGTCGGCCGGCTCACCGCGTCGTCCGCCCCGTCCGCGTCGGCGTCGGCATCGACGTCGGCGTCGGCGCCGGCCTCCGTCTCCGGCCCCGCGGCCGGCTCCGGTGCCGGCACAGCCAACCCGGAAAAGGGGTTGGCCGCCGCCTTCTCCGGCTCGGCGACCACGGTCGCCTCGTCCGGCTCGCGCCGCTGCGGCGTCGTGCCCAGAGCGTCGATCAGCAGGACGACGGCAGCGATGCCGGCAACCGCTGCCGTTGCCAAGGGGAGGGAAACCATGCGCCAGCCGCACGCGACCGGTCGACCACCGGCGATCCGGCCGGCGCGCTCGCGAATCCGCTGCAGCGGCGAGCCGAGCGCCCGTGGCCGGCACCGTGCCGTCAGCATGCCGAGCGCCGGCAACGGCCGACGGAACAGGTCCCGGACCCGGTCGACCAGCGGCTTCATCGCAGCCCTTGCAAGGCTTCGAGGAGTTCACCGTGGAGCAGGCCGTCGAGCTGCCCCTCGCGGCGGAGCGGTCGCACCGACCGCTCGGCTCGGTGGGGTGCGGGCGCGGCAGGTGAGGTCGGCGCTGCCGAACGTTTCGGCTCGGCGGGATGCCGTCGGGCCGGTCTCGGCGCCTCGGCTGCCGCTGCCGGGCAGGGGGTGTCGCCGTTCGTCGCCGGCGGCGTGCGCAACTCGGCCACCCGGGTCGCACCCTGCTCGATCGCCGCGTCCAGACGTCTGACCACGCGCACGGCGTTGTCCACGAGTCGGGCGAGTTCGGCCGTCTGCTGGCGGGCCCGCCGCTCCTGCTCGCGCGCACTGCCTTCGACCGCGGCGTTGGCTTCGCGCATCTGCTGCACCGCCGCCTCGGCCCGCCCGGTCGCTTCGCCCAAGGCGGCGATGAACGCCTCCATCTCGCCGCGATCGGTGCGCAGCCGGCGCAAGCGGTAATGGACGATGATGCACCATGTCACGGTCAAGAGCAGCAGCACGACGAGGAGACCCTGGAGGGCGAGCTCAACCATGGCCGGTGGTCCCCGGCCGATCGAGCTTCTCCTCGACCTGGATGCACAAATTGTCGCCGCGCTGGCCGACCTTGCCGCGCAGCATCGGCAGGGTGCCGCAGCGCAGCGTGACCGTGGAATCGGGTCGCGACCGCAGCTTGAGAACGGAGCCGACCTCGAACTTCGAGACGAAATCGAGGCTCACCGTCTGTTCCTCGAGGACCGCTTCCAGGTCCACTTCGGTGACCCAGATCTCGCGGGCGAGATGGTTCTCCCAAATCGAATCCCGGCCGAATTTCTCGCCCATGAACATCTGCAGCAGCAGATCACGGGCGGGCTCCAGCGTGGCGTAGGGGATCAGAAACTCGATCGTGCCGCCGCGATCCTCCATGTCGATCCGCATCTTGAAGACGATGCAGGCATTGCCCGGCCGGGCGATCGCGGCGAAGCGCGGATTGGTCTCCATCCGCTCGAACCGGAACTGCACCTCGGTGATCGGTGCGAAGGCATTGCTCAGGTCCTGCAGCAGCAGCTTGATCAGCCGTTCGACCAGCGACGCCTCGATGGTGGTATAGGGCCGGCCCTCGATCCGCATCGGCACGGTACCCCGTCGGCCGCCGAGCAACACGTCGACGATCGAGTAGATCATCGGGCTGTCGATGGTGACGAGGCCGAAATTGTCCCACTCCATCGCCTTGAACACGGCGATCATCGCCGGCAGCGGCACCGAATTGAGGTAGTCGCCGAAGCGCTGGGCGGTGATGTTGTCGAGATTGACGTCGACGTTCTCGGAGGTGAAGTTGCGCACACTGGTGGTGAGCATGCGCTCGAGGCGATCGAACACCACCTCGAGCATCGGCAGGCGCTCGTAGGTGACGTCGTTCGAGTTGACGATCGCCATGATGCCGGTGCGCTCGCCGCTCGACTTGTCCTCGTCGACACCGAGCAAGCTGTCGATCTCGTCCTGGTTGAGCACCCGGCTGGTCTTGCCCTGATCGGCGGCGGCGGCCCGCTGCCCACCCTTCAGATCGTCGTCATCGATCATGTCGGCCCAGTCGGAGGCGAGATCCGCGTCGCCGCCCTGCTCCGCCATGGCGGCCCATTCGTCGGCCACGGCGTCCTGATCGACACCCGTCTCGTCGGGATCGGCCATCACATTGTTCCCGTTCCTGGGTCCCCGTTGCCGAGCACCCGTTCGTGGTGGCGCTGGCCGGGCCGGCTGTCGGCCGGCTACTGGACCAGCATCTCCTTGATCAGCACGTCCTCGACCCTTGTCGGCTCGAGCGCCAGATTGACCCTGGCGGTGAGCTCCTCCTTCAGCCGGTGCAGACCGCCGGGCCCGCTCACCTCGTCGACCGTGAGAGCGCGAAGATAAGCCTGAAAGCTGTCCAGCACGCGCGGCAGCGACGATCGGACTTGTTCGGCCGCCGGTTCACCGTCCACCTCGAGCGACACCTTCAGCTTCAAGAACCGATTGCGTTGACCGATTGCGTGCAGATTGACGAGGACGTCCGGCATGTCGACGAAGACCATTTGGGCGCGGCGTTGCGCCCGCTCCGCTGCAGCCTTGTCGGCCGCCTGCTCGGCACCCGCCTCGGCCGCCTCCTCGACCGTCTCGCCGCCACCCAGGAAGCCCAGGAACCAGGCGGCCCCGCCGCCGCCCCCGAGCAGCAGCACGAGTGCTACGGCGGCGATCAGGATCAGCTTCTTCTTGCCGGCCGCCGGCGGTGCACCCTCGTCGTCGGTTTTCTCTTCGGCCATTTGCAGTCCAGTCCGTTGCTCGATGAAGCTCGCGGCGATCGCGCGGCGAGCGATCACGTGAGCTCGTTCTAGCGCTGCTTGGTTAACGATCCGTTTCAGCCGCGGCAGAATTTCCGGCACCCGGCAAGTTTTGCCGGGTCGAATTTGCCGGGCGGGCACCGGTCGCGGCGGCCAGGTGCCGGATTCGGCGGCTGCGTCGTGTTGGCACGGGACTTGCCAGGGCTGTCGTGCCTTTTGCGGACTGCGCTGAACGGAGCCCATGGACAATACCAGCTACGTCGCCCTGAGCCGGCAGCTGACCCTCGAGCGGCAGATGTCGGTGGTCGCCGGCAACATCGCGAACATGAACACGGCCGGCTACAAGGCCGAGCATCTGCTGTTCGAGGAGGTGCTGGAGCGGGCCGGCCAGCCCGGGCGGGTCGCCTTCGTCCAGGATGTCGGCCTCGTTCGCGATCTCGGCCCCGGGGCGCTCGAGACCACCGGCAACCCGCTCGATCTCGCGATCAACGGCGAGGGCTACTTCACGGTCGAGACCGACAACGGCCCGCGCTATACCCGCGGCGGGCATTTCAGCCTGAACGGCGAGGGCGCCGTCGTCACCAGTGGCGGCCATGCGCTGCTCGATGCCGGCGGGGCGCCGATTCAGCTGCCGCCGGAGGTCGCCGCGATCAGCATCGCCCGGGACGGGACGATCTCGACGGCGGACGGGATCGTCGCGCAAATCGGGCTCGTGCGCTTCGCCGACGATACCCGGCTCGGCCGCGAGGGCGACAGCCTGCTGGTCACCGACCAGGTGCCCGAGCCGGTGGACGCCCCCGATATCGCCCAGGGCCGGCTCGAGCGGTCCAACGTCCAGCCGATCCTGGAGATGACCCGGATGATGGAGACCGTCCGGGCGTTTCAGAACACCCAGCGCCTGCTCGAGACGCATCACGAGATGGTCCGCCGGGTGATCGAGCAATCGGCGAGAGGCTGATGCCCCGACCGGCACCGCCCGTTTTCGCCTTCAGCCCTTCGAGGAGTCGCCCATGCGCTCGATGAGCGTCGCCGCCACCGGCATGATGGCCCAGCAGCTGCATGTCGAGGTGATCTCCAACAACATCGCCAACATGACGACCACGGGCTTCAAGCGGATGCGCCCGGAGTTCCAGGACCTGCTCTACCAGAGCCAGCGGCGGATCGGCGCCGCCTCGTCCGCGGACGGCACGATCATCCCGGCGGGTGTGCAGCTCGGCTCGGGGGTCAAGACGGCCTCGGTCTACCGCGTGCTCGAGCAGGGCAACCTGGTCAACACCGAGAACCGGCTGGATCTCGCCGTCCAGGGCTCGGGCTATTTCGTCGTCGAACTGCCGACCGGCGAACTCGGCTACACGCGTTCCGGCAATTTCCAGCTCAGCCCCGACGGCGAGGTGGTCACCGCCGACGGCTATCTGCTCTCGCCCGGCATCGCTGTTCCCGCGGATGCGGTCGAGATCGCGATCAACGCCGAGGGCATGGTCACCGCCAAGATCCAGGGCGAGATCGAGATGCGCGCCCTGGGCCAGTTGGAGCTCGCGACCTTTGTCAACCCGGTCGGGCTCGAAGCGGTGGGCGACAACCTGCTTCTGGAAACCGAGGCCTCGGGCCCGGCCAATCTCGGCCCGCCCGGCAGTGCCGGCTACGGCACTGTCCTGCAGGGCTTTCTCGAAAGCTCGAACGTCAACCCGGTGCAGGAGATCACCAGCCTGATCACCGCGCAGCGCGCCTACGACATGAACTCCAAGGTCATCTCGGCCTCCGACGAGATGATGATGACCGTGACCCAGCTGCGATGACCGGCATGATGCTTTACGTTCGTCGTCTCGCGGTCGCGCTGCTGCTCGTCGTGGCGGGCTTGCCCGGTGCCGCCGGGGCCAGTCTCTGGCTGGCACCCGGCGAGCCGCTCGGCGAGACGCAGCTCGGGGCCCTGGTCGAGCCGGCTTTGCCGCCGGGCGAGCGGTTCGAGCTCGCGTTCACCCAGCCGGCACTGCCGCTGCACAATCCGGCCACGACCGATGCTTTCCTGCAGCTGCTGGAGCTCCGGTTCGATCCACGCAGCGAGCGGTTTTCCGGCGCCTTTCTGGTCCGTCTGGAGAGTGGCGAGGAGCGGGTGCTCGGGCTCGCCGGCCGGGCCCGAGCCATGGTCGAGATCCTGGTGCCGGTGCGTACCATCGCCGCCGGCGAGCGGTTGAGCGCCGATCTCTTGGCGCCGCTCGTCGTCGCCGAACGCCAGCTCCGGGCCGACACGCTCGTCGATCCGGCGGACCTCGAGGACGTCGAGGCGCGGCGGCGGCTGCTGCCCGGTCGGCCACTGCGGCGGGGCGACGTTCGAGCACCGCAGCTGGTGCGACGTGGCGAGACGGTCGAGATCGTCTATCGCGCCCCCGGGCTCGAGCTCGTCACCACCGGCCGAGCACTCGACGACGGCAGTCGCGGCAGTGTAGTGGGCATCGCCAATCTCGACAGTGGCCAGCGGCTGAGCGGGCTCGTCACCGGGCCGCGGCGGGTCACTGTCGGTGACCAGCGAAGGGTGGTCCGATGAGCGGGCTGCGGCGGCTGCCCGCCGTGCTCGCCCTCGTCCTGCTCGGCGCCTGCAACACGCTCGAACGGCTGGAGAACGTCGGCAAGCCACCGGACCTGCGGCCGGTCGAGAACCCGGTCGAGCGTCAGGGCTACCAGCCCGTCTCGATCCCGATGCCGCCGCCCGAGGAGCCGAGGAGTGCCGGCGCCAACTCGCTCTGGCGGGAAGGGGCGCGCGGCTTCTTTCGCGACCAGCGCGCCCGCCGGGTGGGCGATCTCTTGACCGTAAGCGTCACCGTCGACGACCGGGCGACCCTCTCGAACGAGAGTGCGCGATCGCGCAGCAACACCGAGGATCTCGGGATCCCGAGCTTCTTCGGCCTGGAGACCAAGCTCGACAAGGTCTTCCCCAATGCCGTCGATCCGACCGCGCTCGTCGGTGCGGCGAGCGACATGTCGAACCAGGGCCGCGGCAATGTCCGGCGCCAGGAGAGCATCTCCTTCAATCTCGCGGCGACCATCGTGCAGGTGCTGCCCAACGGCAACATGGTGATCGACGGCAAGCAGGAGATCCGGGTCAATTTCGAGGTCCGCGAGATCGGCATCGCCGGCATCGTGCGGCCCGAGGACATCACGCCCAACAACACGATCAGCCACGAGAAGATCGCCGAGCTCCGCGTCGCCTACGGCGGCCGGGGTCAGATCACCGACGTTCAGCAACCCCGCTACGGTGCCCAGGTCCTCGATATCATCCTGCCGTATTGAGCCGGTGGCGGGCCGGATCACGGGGGCCGCGGCACGAGGCTTCCGGCCGCGGCGGCACGGCGCGCGGTCGGGGATCGGCCGGGGCGACCGCGGCCAGGGCGTCGATGTCGCCCGCGGCGAGGCGGTCGACGTGCCGCGTCAGGTGGTCGATCGGCCAGTCCCACCAGGCGAGTGCGAGCAGCCGATCGATGGTCGACGGCGGGTGGCGATAGCCGAGGACACGGGCCGGGTTGCCGGCGACGATCGCATAGGGCGGGACGTCCTCGCCACGACGCTCGCCGCCCCGATGACCGCACCATGGCCGACGCTGATGCCGGCGAGCAGCGTCGCCCGGTAGCCGATCCAGACGTCGTGGCCGACCACGAGGTCGCCGCGGCTCGGCCAGCTTTCCGGCAGCGCCTTGCTCCAGCCGCCGCCGAAGATGCCGAAGGGATAGGTCGAAAGGCCATCGGTCCGGTGGTTGCCGCCGTTCATGACGAAGGTCGCACCGTGCGCGATTGCACAGAAGCGGCCGATGATCAGGCGGTCGTTCTCGAACGGGAAGAGGTAGCGGACGTTGCGCTCGAAACCCAACGGGTCGTCGAAGTCGTGGTCATAGGTGTAGTCGCCGACCTCGATCTGCGGGTTGCCGACGATGGTGTTCAGGAAAACGAGCGAGGTCTCGACGCCGAGCGGCTAGCGTTGCCTCGGGTCGGGGGCGGCTCGACTCATGTGGCGGAACCTCAAAGCCTGTGGTTGAAATGCGGCTAGAGATTTGTGAGGGCCGAAGCCAGCGCGAAAGCTACCATAATGAGATGGGTCGGCATCGACTTTTCTGGCAACGCCACGATGTGGGGGCCGGATTGCGGCAACTCCAACGTTTGGATCGCGCAGCTCACAGGCACCGCTACACGGCCAATCGTCCAGGCTCTCGATCCTGTTCAGAGGCTGCCAGGTGGTGGACATCCCTTCGCCAGGCTCGGGTGCTGGCTGCGCGATCAGGTTCCGACGGCGGTTGGTATCGATGCGCCGTTTTCAATTCCGCATCGACATCTCCCCAAAAGAGCCGGAAGGAAACAGCTGCTCGAAGAGATCTGTCGGCTTCCACATGATGGACGCCCGTTCCCCAAGGGCTGCCATCTCGTGGCCTTCGCGAGCGAAATCGAACCATTGCAGCAGGCTCAGCCGTTACGGCAGACCGAAAGAGCGTGGCGAGTAAAGGGTATCAACGTGCGAAGCACGCTTTGGAACGGTCGGGCGCGCCCGGGTGCACCCTTCACCGTCGCGTGTCTGAAATTCATTGCGTCGACTGGGTTTCCGTGCTGGCCCTGGCAAGCGGAAGGGCAACCCCTCCTGGTCGAGGCTTTCCCTGCGGCTCAGTTGAAACATTGGGGCATCAGGGCGCAGGGCTACCACCATAGGGAAGAAAGACGCGAAGCGGTCCTGGCGCGGATCGGCGATCGTGTCAGCGTTCCTGAACCATATTTTGAACGCGCGCGCTCGAACGCCGATGCGCTCGATGCGATCCTGTGCGCCTTCGCCGCGATGGCCGTTGCGGAAGGTCAACTCGCCTGCTCACTACCCGATGACACCCAGGACGAAGGCTGGATCGCGGTTCACGCCTGAGTTCACATTCTCAGTCAGCGCCGCCCGACGCCCTACGGTCCGATGGGCGATGTCCTCGGACCGTAGAGCGTCGGCTCGTGCTGCCGGGGTGACGAAGCCCGAGGTCACGGGCTCGATGCGGATCGCTCTCGAGAAATCGGGGAACTCGGGCGGCGGGTTGGTCGTTGGTCTCGATACAGGGGGTGTCGGGCGGCAACTGTTCGCCCGAATTCGCACGACGGGTGCTTCGGCACCCGGTCGCCTTCGGGTTTCGTCGCCGACACCCGGTGCGGAAACAAGGCATCCGAGGGCGGCCTCCACCAACTTCGATGGAGACGCTGATGACCACGGGCACACTGATCTTCTGGCTGTTTCTGGTCACCTTCCTGGCTGCTATCGCTTTTGCCGCCTACCAGTACCGGCGCACCGACAAGAGCCAGAAGCGGCACGGTGACGATCCTTATGCGCTCGAGCACAAGCACGAACGCCAGCAGGCCGAGGTCGAGGCCGAACGCGGCACCCGCTGAGGCCGTTCGGGTCGCCGGGTCGGAGGCGGGCTCACCCGCCGGACTATCCGGAAGTGAGTTCGATCCGGCTCGGCAGCCGGCTCGCCGTGTTGCTGATCAACAGCGGCACCGGCAGCGGATCGTCGCTGACGAAGACGTCGATCCAGTCGCGCTTCTCACCGGGCAGCGTGACGAAGCTGTCCTTCTCGTCGAAGCCGGAAAGTCCCCTCAGCGACGCCTCCAGGTGATGTGCGTCCCATGAGCGCCCGGCGGCATCGACGCGCGTAGGGCCGCGGTAGATCGCTTCGAGATCGGCACGTTTGCGGCCCTCGAATACCGGATAGAGGATGTGGTCGCCCGGCGCCGCACGCTCGCCGAGCCAGTAGCTCAGGCACATGATTGCCGCCAGCGGGTCGATCGAGGGCTCGCGCAGTTCCGGCGGGACCGGGCTTTCCTGCTCGCGGCCCTGGTTGCGGGTGACCAGCCGGGTCAGCTCACCGTCGGGGGCAAAGCGCAGCTCGGTTTCGCGCAAGCGATCCGGCTTCTGATACGATGCGCGAAAGTGCGTCGGCTGCGGCCGGCCGTCGGCGTCGAAGCCGATCCGGGCTGTCATGGACGTGCGATTGCGACCGGCGAAGAACGTGGCGACGCCACGATTGACCAGCTGCAGCTCGACGATCGCGAAGCTGCCCGCGCAGCTGAACTCCAGCGCCATCTCGGCGATCTGCAAGCCGCTCACCCGCAGCTCGTAATCGAGGCGGCGCCGCTGCGGGATGGTGCACGAACCGCGCGCCGGTCGGCTGCCGAGAGCGGCCACCACGGCCATTGCCGCGAGACCAGCCGACAGGCCGCGCCGCCGCAGATCGATTTCGGCAGCCGGGCGGTCGCCGGCGTGGCGGCCCCCGATCACCTCGGCGCGACCCCGTTCACCTCAGCGCGAATAGTACTCGATGACGAGATTGGGCTCCATCTGCACCGGGTAGGGCACGTCCGCGAGCTTGGGGATGCGCACGAACTGGCCCTTCATCGCCTTGCTGTCGACGGTGAGATATTCGGGCACGTCGCGCTCGGGGCGGGCGACCGCTTCCATCACCATCGGCATGGTCTGCGCCCGCTCCTTGAGCTCGATGATGTCGCCCTCGCCGAGCCGGTAGCTCGGGATGTTGACCCGCTTGCCGTTGACCATGACATGGCCGTGATTGATCAGCTGCCGCGCGGCAAAAATGGTCGGCACGAAGTTGCAGCGGAAAATGGTGATGTCGAGCCGCCGCTCGAGCAGCCCGATCAGCATTTCCGCCGTGTCGCCGCGCTGGCGGCTCGCCTCTTCGTAGGCGCGGCGGAACTGCTTCTCGGTCATGTTGGCGTAGTACTTCTTCAGCTTCTGCTTGGCCGCCAGCTGATTGGCGTAGTCCGACATCTTGCGGCGCTTCTGGCCGTGCTCGCCGGGCCCATAATCGCGACGGGCAAGCGGACTTTTGGTCCGGCCCCAGAGATTGACGCCGAGCCGGCGGCAGATCTTGTTCTTCGCCTGAATACGCTTGGTCATGGGCCCTAGGTGCAACTGTTGAGGTGATGCGGGGTCGCCGGCAGCATCGAGCTATGTGCACAAACGACAATGCGGCCAGAGAGGCCCTGGCCGATCCGAGCCAGATAGCGCTGCCTCGGCCGGCTGTCAAAGGGTTTGCGGTCCTCCCCTCGACTTTGTGGGCCCGGCCGCCTAAGTTGCGGCGTTCCTTCGGCATTCGGACGGATTCTTTGAGCATCGAGCGGCGCACGGCGGCCGAGGCCGCCCGCAATCTCGCGGTCGGCCCCGGCACCTCCACCTTCGGCACCTTCGGCGACGTCAACGTGGTCGGGCTCTGGACCCTCTACGTCAAGGAGGTGCGCCGGTTCATCAAGGTGATGACCCAGACGGTCCTCGCCCCGGTGATCACCACCCTGGTCTTTCTCGCGATCTTCAGCCTGGCGCTGGGTGCCGACCGGCCGGCCGTCGAGGGTGTGGCCTTCGTCGATTTTCTCGCCCCGGGTCTCATCGTCATGGCGATCATCCAGAATGCCTTCGCCAATACCTCGTCCTCGATCATGATCGCCAAGGTGCAGGGGAATATCGTCGACTACCTGATGCCACCCTTGTCCGCGGGCGAGCTCCTGTTCGGCGTGGTGATGGGTGGCGTGACCCGCGGCATGCTGGTGGGGGCGGTGGTCTGGCTCGGCATGATACCGTTCGCCGACATGACCCCGGTCCATCTCTGGGCGATCCTCTATTTCGCCCTGATGGCCTCGTTGCTGCTCTCGAGCCTCGGCTTTCTCGCCGCCCTCTGGGCCGAGAAGTTCGACCACATGGCGGCCGTCACCAACTTCGTCGTCACCCCGCTGTCGTTCCTGTCGGGCACGTTCTACTCGATCGACCGGCTGCCGGAGGTGTTCCACGGGGTGGCGCTGGCCAACCCGTTCTTCCACCTGATCGACGGGGTGCGCTACGGCTTTACCGGCCATTACGACGGCCACATCCTCGCCGGGGCGGGGTTCCTGGCTCTGGTCAACGCCGCACTTTGGTTCTTGGTCCTCCGATTGGTCCGCCTAGGTTACAAGCTCAAAGCTTGACCGTGGTACCAATTCCGTCACGTTGACGCGACGGATGGGCTGCGCCATCTACCGAACGTCCCGAACCGGATCACCGACCATGAGCCGAAACGCCGCTGTCCCCTCGCTTTTGCCGGTCTACAATCGGATCGACCTCGTCTTCGAGCGCGGCGAGGGCAGCTGGCTCTGGACCACCGACGGCCGCCGCTTTCTCGATTTCACCAGCGGCATCGCGGTCAACGGGCTCGGCCACTGCCATCCGCAACTGGTGAAGACGCTGCAGGACCAGGCGGCCAAGCTCTGGCACGTCTCCAATCTCTTTCGCATCGGCGAGCTCGAGCGGCTCGCCGACCGGCTGGTCGCCAACTCCTTCGCCGAGACGGTGTTCTTGTGCAATTCGGGTGCCGAGGCCATCGAGGCCTGCATCAAGATGGCGCGCCGGTTCCATTTTCACCGTGGCCGGCCCGAGCGCAACCGGATCGTCACCTTCGAGGGGGCGTTTCACGGCCGGACCATGGCGACCATCTCGGCGGCCGGCGGTACGCGGCTGACCGAGGGTTTTGCACCGCTGCTCGACGGGTTCGACCAGGTGCCGTTCGGCGATCACGACGCTCTCGAGGCTGCGATCACCGACGCGACGGCGGCGATCATGCTCGAGCCGATCCAGGGCGAAGGCGGTATCCGGCCGCTGCCCCGGGTCTGCCTCGAGGGCTTGCGCGCCCTCTGCGATCGGCACGACATCCTCCTGATATTCGACGAGGTGCAATGCGGCATGGGCCGCACCGGCCACCTCTTCGCGCACCAGCATTTCGGCGTGACACCGGACATCATGGGGCTCGCCAAGGGCCTGGGCGGCGGCTTTCCGATCGGCGCCTGTCTGGCGACGGCCCGCGCCGCCTCGGGCATGACGCTGTCGACCCACGGCTCGACCTTCGGCGGCAATCCCCTGGCCTCGGCGGTGGCCGGGGCGGTGCTCGACGTCATGCTGGGCGAGGGTTTTCTCGCTACTGTCGAGGCGCGCGGCGCTTATCTGCGCGAGGGTGCCGAAGCGCTCGTCGCCCGGCACGGCGACAGCTTCGAGCTGGTGCGCGGCACCGGGCTGATGCTCGGCCTCAAGCCACGGCGGAGCAATGTCGAGGTCGCCGCCACCTTGCGTGCGGCAGGCCTGCTCACCGTGCCGGCCGGCGACAATATCCTGCGCCTGTTGCCGCCCTTGACGGTGAGCGAGGCGGAGATCGACACGGCACTCGAGATTGTTGCCGCCTGCTGTCGGGACGTCGCGGCGTGACCCGTCGCCGGCATTTTCTCGACCTGTCGGAACTCGATTCGGCCGAGCTGCGCGGCATCGTCAGTGAAGCCGCGGCGATGAAGAGCGGGGCGCGGACCCAGCAGCCGCTCGCCGGCAAGACCGTGGCGTTGATCTTCGAGAAGCCCTCGACCCGCACCCGGGTCTCCTTCGAGGTCGGTGTCGGTGAGCTCGGCGGCCGAAGCGTCGTGCTGCACGGCAAGGAGATGCAGCTCGGGAGGGGCGAGACGGTGGCGGACACCGCAGCCGTGCTGTCGCGCTACGTCGACTGCGTGATGATCCGCACGGATGCGCACGCCAAGCTCCTGGAACTCGCCGCCCACGCCACCGTGCCGGTGATCAACGGCCTCACCGACAGCTCCCACCCCTGCCAGATCATGGCCGACGTCATGACCTTCGAGGAGCACAAGGGTCCGATTCGCGGCAAGCGCCTCGCCTGGTCCGGCGACGGCAACAATGTGGTCACTTCCTTCATCCATGCGGCGGTACGCTTCGATTTCGAGCTCGCCATCGCCTGCCCGCGCGAGCTGTCGCCCGACCCCGAGGCGTTGGCCTGGGCGCGGGCGCATCAGGGGCGGATCGAGGTGACGCACGACGCCTATGCCGCGGTCGCCGGGGCCGATGCGGTGATCACCGATACCCGTGTCTCGATGGGCGATGCCGATGCCGAGCGTCGCCACCGGCTGCTCGAGCCGTTCACCGTCGATCGGTCGCTGATGGAGGCGGCCGCACCCGGGGCGATCTTCATGCACTGCCTGCCGGCGCATCGCGGCGAGGAAGTGACGGCGGAGGTGATCGACGGGCCGATGAGTGTCGTCTTCGACGAGGCGGAGAATCGCCTGCACGTGCAAAAAGCCATTCTCGCCTGGTGCCTCGCCGGCTAACCTCGGTCCATGAGCTTGTTGCAACCGTCCCGTCTCGATGTGCTGCGCCCGTTTCAGCTCGAGACCTCACAATTGCGCGGCCGCCTGGTCCGGCTGGGCGATGCGGTCGACACGGTCTTGAAGGCGCACGCCTATCCACGGCCCGTCTCCGACCTTTTGGGCGAGCTTCTGGTGCTGGCCGGCGGGCTCGCCGGTGGGCTGAAGTTCGCCGGGCGCTTTTCCCTGCAGATCCGCGGCCGAGGCCCCGTTCGCCTGATGGTGGCGGATGTCACCAATGACGGGCAGATGCGTGGCTACGCCAGCTTCGAGGCCGAAGCGCTCGGCGAGGACCCGGCGTTCGCCGATCTCGTCGGCGACGGCCTTATGGCGCTGACGGTCGACCAGGCGGCCAGCGGTGGCGAGACCTATCAGGGCATCGTGCAGCTCGACGGGCGCTCGCTGCAGGCGAGCATGCTCAGCTATTTCCACCAGTCCGAGCAGGTGCCGACCGGGATTCGCTCGGCCGTGGCCTATGACGAGCATGCCCGGGCCTGGCGGGCGGCTGCCGTCATCGTCCAGGCGATGCCGGGCGAAGGGGCGGTGACGGCAGCCGAGCGCGAGGACGATTGGCGGCGCACCATGCTGCTGCTCGATACGCTGTCGGATGCCGAGCTGCTCGATCCCGCATTGGGCCCCGACACGCTGTTGTTCCGCCTGTTCCACGAGGACGGTGTCAGGGTGTTCGATTCGCTCGATCTCGCGTTCGGCTGCTCTTGCGACGAGGACCGGGTCAAAGCCGTGCTCGCGCGCTTCGAGCGCGACGAGGTCTTGGCGATGCAGGACGAAACTGGCAGAGTCGTGGTCACATGTGAGTTCTGCAGCCGCGTCTATCGCTTCACGCCCGCCGATATCGCAGCTCTCTTCGAGGATACCCTGCATTGAGCCCGCAACCTCTCCTCTCGGCCCTGGTCATCCTCGTCCTCGCCGCCTGCACCGGCCCGGAGTTGCGGCAGCCGATCGAGGCCGTGAGCGCCGAGCCGCCGCTGGTCTTCACCGTGGCCGAACTCGCCCTCGAGGATCGCAGCAGCTTGCCGGAGAACGTGGGCTTTCGTGATCGCGAGCGCAGCGCCCGGCTGCTGGAAGCGACCAAGGAATTTCTCGACGAGCGGCTGCGCACCGGCATGGGGGAGGGCTGGCTGCAGGTGACGATCGAGGAGGCTCGGGTGCTGGAGGAGGTGCTCGAGCTCGAGGGCACGGCGCGCGAGGCGCTGACCCGGGCGCCGGACCGGGTGCTCGATGTTCTGGTCCGCGTGCGCCTCGCGGTGATGGGGCCGGACGGGGTCGAGCAGGCCGCCGTGCAGGCCGAAGCGCAGCGTCGCCGGCCGATCCCGCGCAACACCTCGGTGATGGCGATGGACGCCGAGGCCAATCGCTTGATCGGCGATCTGCTGGTCCAGTTCGACGACGAGCTGACCGCGGCCGTGCAGCAGCAGCTCGCCGCCTATCTGCTCTGAGGCGGTCGCGGGCGAAGGGGAGGGAGCGTTGAGCCGGGTCTTCTACCGCCATCTCCGTCAGACCTACCCGACCGCCGTCGCCGGCGACGGGGTCTATGTCGTCGACAGCGAGGGGCGGCGCTATCTCGACGCTTCCGGTGGGGCTGCCGTCTCCTGCCTCGGCCACAGCCACCCTGCCGTCATCCAGGCGATCAAGGACCAGGTGGGCAGGCTCGCCTATGCGCACACCGGCTTTTTCACCAGCGAGCCCGCCGAAGCGCTGGCGAGCAAGCTGATCGCCGGGGCCCCTGCCGGCATGGACAAGGTCTATTTCGTCTCGGGCGGCTCGGAGGCGGTCGAGGCGGCACTCAAGCTCGCCCGGCAATACTACCTCGAGATCGGCCAGCCGCAGCGTCGCCGCTTCGTCGCCAGGCGGCAGAGCTATCACGGCAATACGCTGGGAGCGCTGGCCGTCGGCGGCAATCAGTGGCGCCGCCGGCAGTTCGAGCCGATCCTGATCGACGCCGATCATCTCACCCCCTGCTACAGCTATCGCGAGAAGCGGTCGGACGAGAGCGAGGAGGCGTTCGGCCTGAGGCTCGCGGCCGAGCTCGAGGCGCATCTGCAAGAGGTGGGGCCCGAGAGCGTCATCGCGTTCATCGCCGAGCCCGTGGTCGGCGCCACCATGGGGGCGGTGCCGCCGGTGCCGGGCTACTTCCGGGCGATTCGCGAGGTCCTCGACCGGCACGGCATTCTCTTGATCCTCGACGAGGTGATGTGCGGCATGGGCCGGACCGGCACCCTCTTCGCCTGTGAGCAGGAGGGGGTGGCACCGGACCTGATCTGCGTCGCCAAGGGGCTCGGTGCGGGCTATCAGCCGATCGGCGCGACGCTGGTGCACGAGAAGGTCGTGACGGCGATCCGTGACGGCACCGGCTTCTTCCAGCACGGCCACACCTATATGGGCCACCCGACGGCCTGTGCCGCCGGTCTCGCCGTGCAGCGGGCGATCGAGGACGAGGGACTGCTCGAGCGGGTGAACACGATGGGCGAGCGGCTGGAGACGAGCCTGGTCGAGCGCTTCGGCAATCACCGGCACGTGGGCGAGATCCGCGGCCGCGGCCTCTTCCGCGGCCTCGAGCTGGTCGAGGATCGGGCGACCAAGGCACCCTTCGATCCGGCCCTGGCGCTCAACGCCCGGATCAAGAAGGCGGCGATGGCCGAAGGCCTGATGTGCTATCCGATGGGCGGCACGATCGACGGCAGGCAGGGCGACCACATCCTCCTCGCCCCACCCTTCATCATCGACGACGGCCATGTCGAAGCGATCACCGACAAGCTCGGCCGTGCGCTGGATCGAGCGATCGGGTCGCTCGAGGGGTGAAACGCCCCGATCTCGATCGGCCCTGTCGGATCATGGTCGCACCCAACGGGGCGCGGCTGGGTAAGGGGGATCATCCGGCTCTGCCGGTCACGCCCGGCGAGGTGGCGGCGACGGCGGTGGCCTGCCGGGCGGCGGGGGCGACGGCGATCCATTTGCATGCCCGGGACGCCGAGGGCGCGCACACGCTCGATCCGCTGATCTATGCCCGCTACATCGAGGCGGTGCGCGCGGCGGTCGGCGACGGGCTCTTCCTCCAGGTCACCACCGAGGCGGTCGGCCGCTACACCGCGGCCGAGCAGATGGCGGCAGTGCGTGGCTTGGCGCTCATGCCGGACGGCGTCTCGCTGGCGCTGCGCGAACTCCTGCCCGAGAGTGGCGACACCGAGGGTGAAGGCCCCGAGGGTGCAGGACATGGTGCCGCGCGTGACTTTTTCGCCTGGCTGCTGGAGACCGGCATCGAGCCGCAGCTCATCCTCTACGCCCCCGAGGAGCTCGATCGGCTGGCGGCCTTGCGAGCGAGCGGCGTCGTCCCGGCCGAACTCCGCCACGTGCTCTTCGTGCTCGGCCGCTATCTCGCACCCGGCGAGGTGGTCGAGCCCAGGGCACTGCTCGGCTTTCTCGAGCGACACCCGGCCGGGGAGCCCTGGATGGTCTGCGCCTTCGGGCGGGAGGAGACGGCGTGCCTCGCGATGGCGGCCACCCTCGGCGGTGATTTGCGGGTCGGCTTCGAGAACTCGCTGCGGCACGGCGACGGCCGGCTCGCCACCGACAATGCCGAGCGGGTGGCGGCGATCGTCGAACTCGTCGACCGGCTCGGTCGCCGGCGCCAAGGGTCAACCTGAAACGGCCGCCGCCGGCAGACTGTCGGGCGGCGAGACGATCCGCGAACGGTTGCGGCCGGCGCGCTTGGCCGCATAGAGGGCGCGATCGGCATGGCGCAGCAGGCTGTCGAGGTCGTCGGCCGATCCCAGGAGTGTCCCGCCGACACTGATGCTGATGGCCAGACGCACGTCGTTCTCGCCGTGCCGCAACGGCGCGGCGAGGACCAGCCGGCGCAGTCGTTCGGCGATCTCGTGCAATTGCTCGACATCCGCGGCGGTGCACAGCACGGCGAACTCCTCGCCGCCGATCCGTGCCAAGAGATCGTTGCCGCGGACGCCGGCTTCCAGCACGCGGGCGACGTGGACCAGCGCCTGATCGCCGGCGTCGTGGCCGTGCGCATCGTTGATCCGCTTGAACCGGTCGATGTCGAGCAGCAGCAGGCCGCTGGCGGGTGACCCGCGCGCCAGCCGGCGACGCAGCTCTTGCTCGAAGGCGCGGCGATTGGCGAGCCCGGTCAGGTGATCGGTGATCGCGACCGCCCGCAATTCGGCATTGCGGCGGATCAGCGCGGCGTTCTTCACATCGAGCCTTCGGGTGCGTTCGGCGACCGAGGCATCGAGCCGGGCGATGACCCGCTTGCGATCGTCGGTGGCGGCACCGACCGCAAGCGTGGCGACGCAGCAGACGACGATGACGGTCTGCAGCGCCAGAACGCTCGGCGGATCGGCCACGACGATGCCGGTCGCGAGCAGAAGTGCTGCCGCGAAGCTGAACAGGCCCACGGCCATGGCGTAGCCGAAGAGCATGGCGCCGATCAGAATGGGCAACAGCGCCGGGGTCAGGGCCGCCGCGACGTCCGTCTCGTGCGTCAGGGCGAAGAGCGCCACGAGCACGAGGACCGCGGTGAGCGCCAGCAGGCCGGCGGCGATCAAACGGTCGCGCCGGCCCAGCCCGATCGGCTCGATGGCGCGGCGCCGCCGCTCCAACAGCCGATCCACGAGCAGGAGTGCCGGTGGTGCGACCAAAAGAAGGCCACTCGCGTCACCCAGGAAGAAGCCGAAAGCCAGCGTCGCCAGGTCGCTGTGTGCGAGCGCGCCGGCCCAGGCGAAGACCGGCAGGGCGGCGGCGAGATTGACGGCGACCGCACCGAGGGCCGCCGCGAGCAGGGCACCCAGTCGCGCCGACCTGCCGGCAGCAGGGTTGCGCCCGTAATACAGGCGCAACAACAGGCCGGCCCCACCATAAAGGAGGGCCTGGCGGGCGATGTGCAGCGCCTGGCCGGGATCGAAACCCCCGGTGAGGATCGCATCACTGGCGAGAACGGCGAGGATCGGGACCGGCAGATAGACCGGCCCGAAGAGGAAGCCGAAGAGAAAGCAGAGCCCGGCGATCGGGAAGAAGAGGCTGACCGCCCCGCCGTTGTCGAACACGGCGGCGAGTTGCAGGAAGCCGTAGAACAGGCAAACGAAGGCGAACCCGGCGACGACGGCGACCAGCAGACGCTCGGTCGGCCGCAGCCCGTCCGGCCAGGGCCAGCGGCTTTCGGTTCGAAGAACATCGACGATCCGGTGTCGTAACAGCCCGGCTTTGCCATTGTGCACAGCCAGCCCTCCCTGTTCGACAGAGTGCGCTCGAGGCACTCGATCGAACGAGCATGATTGCAACATACAACAACCATTGCCGGCAGCTTATCATCGGTCGCCCGAGCGAACAAGCGCCTGCAGCGAAAAAGCAAACGAGACTTTTACCTGAAAAGCGTGGTCAATGCCGCGCCATTGAGCGAACCCTAGTCGACAATTCTTAATATTGTGTTAGCTTCACGCGCGATATTTGCGTCGCAGCAATCCAAATCCGAGAGTGCCGTCGACGACTGCTGCGGCGGTGCTTCAGTCCGCGAACGGATCGGTGACCAGGATGGTATCGTCGCGGGACGGGCTCGTGGACAAGAGGGCGACCGGTGCCTCGACCAGTTCCTCCAGCCGTTTCACGTATTTGACGGCCTCGGCCGGCAGCTCGGCGAAGCTCCTCGCACCCGCCGTGCTGTCCTGCCAGCCCTCGAGCTCCTCGTAGATCGGCTTGACCGCTGCCTGTGCCGCCATCCCGGCCGGCAGATGGTGGAGGGTCTGGCCGTTGAGATTGTAGGCGGTGCAGATCTTCAAGGTGTCGAAGCCGTCGAGGACGTCGAGCTTGGTCAGGGCCAAACCGCGAATCCCGCCGGTCTTCACGGCTTGGCGCACGAGCACCGCGTCGAACCAGCCGCAGCGGCGCTTGCGCCCGGTGACCGTGCCGAACTCGCGGCCCCGCTCGCCGAGCCGGTTGCCGATGGCGTCGAAGAGCTCGGTCGGGAAGGGCCCGGAGCCGACACGGGTGGTGTAGGCCTTGGTGATGCCCAGCACGTAGCCCACCGTGTCCGGCCCGACGCCGGAGCCCGTCGCCGCCATGCTGGCCGTGGTGTTGGACGAGGTGACGAACGGATAGGTGCCGTGGTCGACATCGAGCATTGCCCCTTGCGCACCCTCGAAGAGGATCCGCCGGCCGGCGCGGCGGAGCTCGGAGAGCCGGAGCCAGACCGGCTCGGCGAACGGCAGCAGCCGGGGGGCCAGTTGCCGCAGCTCGTCCAACAGCCGCCCGCCGTCGATCTCCTCGACGCCGAAGCCGCGGCGCAGCGCGTTGTGGTGGAGGAGGAGCTCGACCAGCTTTTGCTCCAGCACACTCTCGTCGGCGAGATCGCAGATGCGGATGGCGCGGCGGGCGACCTTGTCCTCGTAGGCCGGGCCGATGCCGCGGCCGGTCGTGCCGATCTTGCCGGAGCCGCCCTCGACCTTGGCCCGGGCCTCCTCGCGCGCCCGGTCGAGCTCGCCGTGGAAGGGGAGGATCAGTGTCGCGTTCTCGGCGATCCGCAGCGTCTCGGAGCCGATGGCGACACCCTGGCCGCGCACCGTCTCGATCTCGCTGAGCAACGCCCAGGGGTCGACGACCACACCGTTGCCGATGACCGAGAGCTTGCCCGGGCGGACGACCCCCGAGGGCAAGAGGCTGAGTTTGTAGGTCACACCGTCGACGACCAGCGTATGACCGGCGTTGTGGCCGCCCTGGAAGCGGACGACGACGTCGGCTCGCTCGCTCAGCCAGTCGACGATCTTCCCCTTGCCTTCATCGCCCCATTGCGAGCCGACCACGGCGACATTGGTCATGCGGGCTTGCTCCTCCTGCCGTCCCGGTGTCGTGTCTGCTTTACGCCAAAGCATCGGGTCGCGCCAGCAGCACCGGGCGCCCCGGTTTTGCTGGCTTTTCGATTGCCCTTGCTGCTATCCGGGCGTGCCTGCCGACAGTTCCGGAGCGACCTTGCCCGCCGCCCGTCTCGACCGATCGCCCACCCCTGCCGAAGGGGCGCTGGACTCTGCGCTGCTGCGGGTGTTCGGTTTTCGGGGTTTTCGCCCCGGCCAGCGCGAGATCGTCGAGGCGCTGCTCGCCGGTGAGGATGTCCTGGCGGTGATGCCGACGGGCGGCGGCAAGAGCCTCTGCTACCAGCTGCCCGCGGTCATCAAGCCGGGGCTGACCCTGGTCGTCTCGCCGTTGATCGCACTCATGGACAATCAGGTGGCCCAGCTCAGGCTCTTGGGGGTCGAGGCGGCGGCCGTGCACAGTGGTGTCGATCGGGGCGAGCGGGCGCGGATCTGGCAGGCGATCAAGGAGGGTAGGCTCAAGCTCCTCTATCTCTCGCCCGAGCTTTTGGGCACGGAACGCCTGCAGGCGGCCCTCGACCGGCTGCCGGTCGGCCAGATCATCGTCGACGAGGTGCATTGCGTCAGCCAGTGGGGCCACGATTTTCGCCCCGACTACCGGACACTCGCGAGCCTGCCCGCCCGCTATCCGCAGGCCTGTGTCGCCGGGTTCACCGCCACGGCCGATCGGGTGACCCGGGAGGACATCGCCGGCCAACTCTTCAAGGACCGTGACGCCCGGGTCTTCGTGCACGGCTTCGACCGGCCGAACATCAAGCTCACGGTGCTGCAGAAGGATCGGCCGGAGCGCCAGCTGCTCGACATTCTGGCCCGGTTTCCGGGGCAGCAGGGGATCGTCTACCGCCTGGCGAGGAAAGCCACCGAGGAGACCGCGGCCAATCTGGAGGCGGCGGGCTACCGTGCCGTCGCCTATCACGCCGGGCTCGACGGGGCCTTGCGCAAGGTGCTGCTCGACCGCTTCCTGACCGAGCCCGATCTGATCGTCGTGGCGACCATCGCCTTCGGCATGGGCATCGACAAGCCGGACATCCGCTTCGTCGTGCATCTCGATCTGCCGGGCAATCTCGAGGCCTATTACCAGGAGATCGGCAGGGCCGGGCGCGACGGCGCCCCGGCCGAGGCGATCATGCTCTACGGCTTCGACGACATCCGCCGACGGCGCTGGCTGATCGAGAACGGCACGGCCTCGGAGGCGCAGAAGCGGGTCGAGCACCGCAGGCTCGATGCGCTGCTGGCGTTCACCGAGACGAGCGGTTGCCGCAAGCAGGCGCTGCTCGGCTATTTCGGCGAGAGCGCAGCGCCGTGCGGTACCTGCGATCGCTGTCTGGAGCCGCCGGATCTGGTGGACGCGACCGGCCTCGCCCGATCGCTGCTGACGGCCATCCGCGCCACCGACGCCCGCTTCGGCCAGGCGCATCTGATCGACGTGCTCGCCGGCGAGCAGACGGCGAAGGTGGCCCAGTTCGGTCACGACCGGATCGCCGTCTTCGGCGCGGCGCGGGCCCTGGACAAGCGAGTGCTGAAGAACGCCGTGCGCCAGCTCTATGCCTCGGGCGTGATCGAGGTCGACATCGCGGGGCACGGGGCGTTGCGGCCGGGCCGCGAGGCCGAGGCGATCCTGGCGGGCGACGCGACCATCGCCCTCGACCTCGCCCCGCCACGACAAAAGCCGGGGAAGGCCAGACGTGCGGCCAATGGCGCTGCCGCACCCGCGTCGCCTCTGGCACCAGGCGATGCCGGCCTCCTGAAGGCGCTCAAGGCACTCCGCCTGGAGATCGCGCGGGAGATCGACAAGCCGGCCTATGTCGTCTTCAGCGACGCCACGCTGACCGACATGGCCCAGAAGCGGCCGCACGATCGCCCCGGTTTTCTCGCCGTCGACGGGGTGGGCGAGACCAAGGCGACCCTCTATGCCGAGCGCTTCCTCGCGGCGATCCGCGACTTCGCTTCGGCGGACCCGTAGCCGGCTCGGTCCGTCGGCTCGCCGGGCTGACCGACGCTCTCCTGGAAGGCCTCGAGCTGAGCCTCGTCGGTGACCTCGTAGGACTCCCGGTAGCCGTCCTCACCCGACGCTTCGAGCTCGGCCAGGGCCGGGATGTTGCGGGCCTCGGTCCGCGGGCGCCGATGCTGCGACCGAGGTGCCTCTCCCGCTCTCTTGTTCGTTCTCTCAGCAAAAGCCGACAAGACAGCTGTTGCGGTTGTCCGGCCCTGGCGCCGCGACGCGCCGCTGCGTCGGACAGGCTCGCGGCAGCGGGCAAGTTCGGTCGACCGGCATCGCGGCTGCCCTTATATGAAGGGATGAACCGAGCAACGGGAGGACATCGATGGCCGAGAAGCTGGACTACGACGCGGTGCTGTGTGACCCGGCGGCACATTTCGCCGAACCTGCGGCGGTGCTCGATGCGTCGAGCTTGACGACCGAGCAGAAGATCGCGGTGCTGCGGCAGTGGGAGTACGACGAGAACGAGATCGCGGTCGCTGCCGAGGAAGGGATGCCGGGGCCGGAGAGCGAGCTGCTGCAGAAGATCGCGGCGGTTCTCGCGGTGCTCGATCCGGACGCCGCGCCCGTGGCGCCGAACAAGCAGCAGATGCCGCCCTCACGCTGAGCGCCGGTTTCAAAAGTTTTCTTTCTGTTTCATGGGCTTGCGGATGAGCGCCGGCGAGGAGCCGCCGCCAGCCGTAAGCCGACCGCAGGTGAGCTCGGCACCCCGCAGCCCCACTCGGGCTGCTGCATCGACGGCCGACCAACGCCTCGCATCTGCTCGCTGCCGAGCTCATGAAAGAGCACGAAAACTTTCGAAACGGGCGCTGAGCGCTGCGGCGCGCCGCTTGCCGTTCGGGCGATCCCGTGCTCTGCCGGCTGCGTAGGGCAGAAGAGCAGACGGTTGGAGGTGCCTCGTGGCGCGCATTTACGAGTATGCCGGCATCCGCCCGGTGGTCGACGACACTGCTTTCGTGCATCCGGAGGCGGTGCTGATCGGCGATGTGATCATTGGTCCCGGCGTCTATATCGCCCCTTTCGTGTCGCTCAGAGGCGACATGGGTCGGCTGATCGTCGAGGAGGGGGCGAACATTCAGGACAGCTGCGTGATGCACGGCTTTCCCGGCAAGGAGTGCGTGATCGAGGCGCATGGCCATATCGGCCACGGGGCGGTGCTGCACGGTTGTCGGGTGGGCAGGAACGCGCTGGTCGGCATGAACTCGACGGTGATGGACGGGGCGGTGATCGGCGAGAGCGCGTTCGTTGCCGCCATGGCCTTCGTCAAGGCCGGCTTCGAGGTGCCGGCCGGCCATCTGGTCTCCGGCATTCCGGCACGGGTCGTCCGGCCGCTCGATCCGGCCGAGATCGCCTGGAAGAGCCAGGGGACGGCCGAGTACCAGGAGCTCGCCAAGGTGTCGCGGCGCACACTGACACCCTGCGCACCACTCAGAGCCCCGGAGCCCAACCGCAAGCGCTGCCCGTCGCTGACCCAGATCCGGCCCAAGTTCGAGACCCAGCGGTGAGCCGCGCTTGATCCCGATCAAGGATCTCAACCCGGCCCGGCACACGCCCTACGTGGTCTATGCCGTGATCGGCCTCTGCGGCATCAGCTTTCTCTGGCAATTGGGGCTCGGCCAGGACGGCATGCAGCGGGCCGCATTCGGCCTCGGTCTGATTCCGGGGGTGGTCACCGGCGCCGCCGAGCTCGCCCCGCGCCTCTATATCGTGCCCGCCTGGATGACGTTCGTCACCTCGATGTTCCTGCACGGCAGCTTTCTGCATCTGGCGGGCAATCTCCTCTACCTCTGGATCTTCGGCAACAATATCGAGGATCGGCTCGGCCATCTCGGATTCGCCCTCTTCTACCTGGCGAGTGGCGTCGCCGCGGCGGCAGCGCAGATCGCGCCCGACCCCGATTCGACCGTCCCGATGATCGGTGCCTCGGGTGCCATCTCCGGCGTGCTCGGTGCCTATCTGGTGCTCTATCCGCGCTCGCGGGTGGTCGTCTTCATCCCGATCAGCTTCATGCTGCTGCACGAGATCCGCGCGTTCTGGCTCTTGCTCATCTGGTTCGCGGTGCAGCTGATCAGTGCCGTGGGTGCGCCGGACGGGGCCGGCGTCGCCTGGTGGGCGCATATCGGCGGCTTCGTGGCGGGCGCCGTCGTCGCCCTGCCGCTGGTCCAGCGCCGCCGCCGCGGTCCCTGGGGCTGAGTCCGGCCATTCTCCTAAAATCCCAGGAAATTTGTCTCTAAAATACCAGTTAAAAATAACTGGCAATAAAAGAAAAGAATTTTTTCATTTTCCTGGAAACTCGAAGAAAATCGAAACGATAAGAGTTGCCGCATTAACTATTTATTAATACCTCTGACCGCGGAGAAACACTCCAACCGCAAATTCCCGAAGCATTCGATGCGCGGCTGCAAGATGTGCCGAGTATCGATCCCTGGAGGTTCAGAGCATGGCGCTGTCGCATTCCTTCGTTCGCGGGCTGCAGGACGCGGTCAACGACAATCTCGAGCTGTTGCCCTCCGATTTCCGCCGGCTGCCGGCGGCCGTGGTGCCGCTTCGCCGCCCCGAGCTCGAGGTCGAGCTGCCGACCCTCTCGACCCGGCTCGAGGCCGAGACCGGCATCCTCTGGGCGCGGATGAAGCATCAGGACCGCGGCTGCTACACCCCGGCCCTGGTCAGCGACTCGCGCAGCTATCAGCAATACGTGCAGGAGCAGTGCAGCCACCTCGGCGCGGCCGAGATGCCGTTCAAGTATCTGGTCTGGACCTCGGAGGCGAAGGGGGTGTTCAGCCTCGGCGGAGACCTCGGCTTCTTCACCAGCTGTGTCCGCGAGGGTCGCGAGCGCGAGCTCACCGAGTACGCGCATCGCTGCATCGACGTGCTGCACGACAACTACGATGCGATGGGCCTGCCGATCCTGACCGTGGCCCTGGTCACCGGCGACGCGATCGGCGGCGGGCTCGAATCGATGATCACCAACGACATCGTGGTGGCCGAGAAGGGGGCCAAGTTCGGGCTGCCCGAAATTCTCTTCAATCTTTTCCCGGGCATGGGCGGCTACTCCTACCTCGTCCGCAAGATCGGCGAGAAGGCGGCCCGGGCCTTCGTCGAGGACGGCCGTTCGCGCAGTGCCGAGGAGATGGTCGAGCTCGGCCTCGTCGACGTGCTCGCCGAGCCCGGTGAGGGTGAGCAGGCGCTGCGCGACTATCTCGGCCAGGGCCGGCGATTTGCCACGATGCGCACCATCCGCCGCGCCTGCAAGCGGGTCGATCCGGTGCAGAAACAGGAGCTGCTCGACATCGTCGACATCTGGGTCGAGCTGGCGATGCAGCTCGAGGCCGACGATCTGCGCCGCATGGACTGCCTCGCCCGGGTGCAGGAGAAAAAGCGGGTCAAGGCCTGAGCCGATGCATGAGGGCGCCCGGCGATCCGGGCCGGCCAGCGTGGCACGAGGCTGCCGCAGCGCCGGCCCGCTCGAAGCGCGGCCTCTCTCGATCCCACGCTACCGTTCGATCTCGACCTTCGAGCTTCGCCGAGGGAGATCTCCCGTGCCGCACGTTTCGTTCGACCAGCTCTGCAACCTGGCCCTGGCGCTGCTCGCCGGCCAGGCACTCAACGCCCTCTTGCCGGGTGCTACCCGCGTTCTCGACGCGGCTCAGGCGGTCGAGCAGTGTCGTCTTTACACTGCAGCAATGCTCGCCGCGCCGCTTCGCTCGCTGTTTGCAGGCGCTGGAGCTCGATAGGTGCCCGCAGCAAGAGCGCATGATCGTCGAGTTGGTGCAGGCCGAGGCAGGTCTCCAGCACCCCTTGCGCCCCGATATGCGCCGAACTGCTCTTCAACGCATGCGCCGCATCGCGAAACGCCCGGGCATCGGCAGCCGTCACCGCGTCGCTCATCTCGCTCAGTAGCTGCTGCACATCCAAGAGATAATCGTCGACCACTTGCGCAAAGAAGCCGTCCCCCGCATCGAGCTCCAGAAGTGTCGCAATCTTGCGCCGGTCCAGCACGTTGCCTGCGCCCGGCGCGGTGGCGGACCGGCGGGACGGTCGCGGTGGGTCGCCCGACCGGCGGCCGGCTGTCGGAGGTGCCGTGGTCCGCGCCGTCGGCTCGGGCAGCGGCAGCACCGTGCCGCCCGATGCCGACGGCTCGGCAACCGGCGGCTCGGCAGCGCTATCGGGCAGCACGGCCGGTTCGCTCACCGTCCGGCGGCTCGCTGCCAGCTGATCGATGGTCGCCAAGAGCTGCGCTGCGTCGATCGGCTTGGTGACATAGGCCGCGAAGCCCAGCTCCAGGGCCGTCTCGCGGGTCTCCGTCGTCGCATCGGCGGTCAGCGCCACGATGGGGGGCAACTCCGGGATGGGGAAGACGAAACGGAGCATCTTGAGGGTGTCGAAGCCGCTCATCCCCGGCATGTTGAGATCGAGCAGCACGACATCGAAGCGGTCGGTCTCCATCGCCTCGACGCCGGCCTCGCCGCTCTCGGCGATCCGCACCCGGTGGCCGGCATGCTCCAGGATCTTGCCGATGACCAGCTGGTTGGTGCGGTTGTCCTCGACCAGCAGCAGCTTGACCGGGTGCGCGGCCACCAGGTGTCGAGCCTCCAGATCGACACCCCCCTGCTCGGTGCCGATCAGGGCGAGATCGAGCACCCGTGCCAGGGTGTG
>Ga0081535_100023_pt1 | contig 150424 bp, 118 predicted proteins | sample HotLakmasection3_FD_71020 | JGI IMG/M metagenome (GOLD analysis project Ga0081535, IMG submission 71020) | Hypersaline microbial mat communities from Hot Lake, Washington, USA - Section #3 (SPADES assembly) (version 2) | ecosystem: Environmental > Aquatic > Non-marine Saline and Alkaline >... | reverse complement strand
TCATGGGCGGGCAATTAGTCAAGCACAATCCCCACATCCTATAGCCACATCTTGCGTACCCTGAAAATATCCTTAAAAACTTAAACCTGAGTAGTTACTAATCATTTATAGTTTGTCGGCATTACACAGCTTTGACTTTAGGCAGTGCAGGATATAAGTACCACCTAAAGTCAAAAAAATTGGGGATAGCTATAGCCTTGAATATGTGTCTATCATAAATTTAAAAATTAATTATTCCAATATAGAAATGTACAATCCTTCACGATATGCTTTGCTTTCTCTGCTGCTATCAGCTTACTTTTACCCTAAACACCTCGAACTTTTTCTGGTTGTCGAGCTAACAGTTGTTTGAAAGCTAAAAATAGGAATGGGGGTATCGTCTTAACATATCGTTTATAAAGTCTTCGCGGCTCCTGCAATAAACGATAAAGCCATTCAAATCCCATGTCTCGAATCCACTGAGGAGCTCTTTTATGAACTCCTGCATAAACTGGAAATGCACCTCCAATCCCAACCATAACTGCATTGATCTTATGCTTATGCTGCATCATCCAAATCTCTTGCTTTGGGCATCCAAGTGCAACAAAAACGATCCCGGCAGAAGTTTCGTTTATTTTTTCAACGAGTTCCTCATCCTCTGATGAGGTTAATGGTCGGAAAGGAAGACTTTCGATCCCAGCAACCTGTAAAGCTGGAAAATCTTTTTTGATACGCATTCTCATCTGGTTCAGAACATCTGTGGTTGAACCAAGGAAGAAGACCGACGTATTGCGTTCCTCTGCCTTACTGCACACTTTAACCAGTAGATCCATGCCACACACTCGATCTTGCTCTGGGAAATTTAGTAGTCTGAGCATCCAAACAAGTGGCATACCATCAGGCGTCACTAAATCTGCGGCGTGCAAAACCTGTCGAAAATTTTCATGCCAATAAGCTTCCATAAGCATATGGACATTAGCAACACAAACAAATCGGCTTGACTGCTTTTCTGCCCAATCCATTATGACTTGAACTTGCCTTTCAAGCGTTAAAGCTGTGATAGGTGCACTCACTATGTTAGCCGCAGGTAAATCATGCTCTAACTTAGCTTCGGGTAAATGGGGCAGTACCATGATTAGTTGTGCTCCAAAAATTAAAAACTGCTTGGGAGGACGCAATTCGTTACTCAAAAATATTGACTCAAGATACTAAAACCAGAAGGGAAAATTATCTTAAGCACTTGACGAATGGGTTAAAAGTTTACCTATCAGCTATTCTTTTGAATTTATCTATCATCCGTGCAGAGTAGCGCAAGCTTACTACTTTCAAAAACAGTGCAAACTTACTCTTAAAAACTTAATAAAACTAACATCCCATAGTTCAATCATACATAAAGTACTAAAGCGAGAAAAATAGTTGGCAAAGGAAAGAACCGCTCACAAAACCAGTCTACAGATTAATACGAGGCAGCATACAAAACCATTCTTATCAATTAAACAGTAAGCTCAAGGAAGCAACCCTAAAATTTGATATTTAACTAATTGACCTGTTAATCTGAAAACTATTAGAAACAGAACGCCAAAGATCAGTCAACTAATAAACTCAGGTACAAGAAAAGCGTTTCTAAAAGAAATTACACAACCCATGCATATAAACTTCGTCAAAAGCATACGTATTATCCTGGATTTTAGAGTCTAGAAAAGTATAAAACACTACATCCTTAGCGAGAGAATTTCTACACTTCGTATATCTTATTTTTTTTCAGAGTATACTCAAGGTTACAATGCAGGTCTTTACCAAAACTTTACAATAGCTTTTCTGTGAATTTACGTAAGACTTTAGGAAGATATTTTTTTACTGGTATTAGATAAATGACGAAATTACTGTGAGCCGGGGATTCTATGGATTTTTGAGAAGATGACTATATTCCCTGCCTATTAAAGCTTTAGGCGTTCATCATCCCTCTGAAGGCAGTGCCAGATTTTATTTTGCTCAGAAGATTTTTTGGGCAATCATTGCCAGCCACAGCAAGTGTTCCTATAGCTAACACTCAGGAGTGATTAAACTCCCGGAGGCGATTAAACTTTTTACCTGCATCTGGTCTTTGAGCTGGGTTGCATCTGGCTTTGCCCTCACATAATGCCGCAACCATTGCTCTGTTACCTACATTGCACGGGCGATACTAGCCATGGACGTCGTTCCATTAAGAGGCGATTAATCAAAGATCAAAGTTCTTAGTCGTCATGCGATTACCCTGGTACGCGGGAGCTAGGAAGTATCACTTGCTACCCAAAGTATTGGAGGCATCTAAGTGAATGCAAATACAATTCAATGCAAATACAATGTCAGCAGTATTGGCTGCCATGAAACTAATAACTTTCTAAAGCTATTCGCATGTTTCTGTGAAAGTATTGAATCGCTCATAATACTTGCTGCAGCCTAAGTTTCTTCATAGACTCTTTACCTAAACTAAATAATAAGCTAGTTTCTTGATAAAGATTGATTTATTGACAATAAGGAATCAATCAAACAAATACTATTAGATTAAATTGGTGATTAATAAGACTCAATCTTTTAAGGGTAACCACTCATAGTAAATCAAATTCAATGATCTAGCTGGGTAGCATGTAAGATATAGCGCTCTGACTTGATTCCTGGAAACACACTGAGACTGAAAGCGTTGCATAGCAAGGCTTCTGGCTTAAAGTCCTTTCAAGGATGAAATCGGATTCTTATATATATTCTATTCTTTAGTCCTGAGTCACTCTTCATATTCCTGGAGATGTGAGTTTACTTACTCTACAGCAGAGCATAAACTGTTCCTGGCTGAATTACTGGAATTGTTAGTCAAAATCTTCATTTTTGTAGGGAAATATTATTTATGTCTGACACGAAACGTGCGCTATTGACGGGGATTACGGGGCAGGACGGCTCGTATTTGAGTGAGTTCTTGCTGGAGAAGGGGTATGAGGTGCATGGCATTATCCGCCGTACCTCGACCTTTAACACCGATCGCATCGACCATATCTACGTTGATCCTCACAATGAGCAAGCTAAATTGTTCCTTCACTATGGGGATTTGACGGATGGGACGACGTTGCGGCGGATTTTGGAAGAGGTGGAACCGCACGAAATCTACAACCTGGGGGCGCAGTCTCATGTGCGGGTGAGCTTTGATGCTCCGGAATATACCGTTGATACGGTGGCGATGGGGACGTTGCGGTTGCTGGAGGCGATTCGGGATTATCAGCGGCGGACGGGGAACCAGGTACGGTTTTACCAGGCGGGTTCTTCGGAGATGTATGGAAAGGTTTTGGAAGTTCCGCAGAAGGAGACGACGCCCTTTTATCCCCGCAGTCCCTATTCCTGTGCGAAGGTTTATGCGCATTGGCAGACGGTGAACTACCGCGAGTCCTACAATCTGTTTGCCTGCAACGGTATTTTGTTTAACCATGAGTCGCCGCGTCGGGGTGAGACTTTTGTGACGCGGAAGATTACGCGGGCGCTGGCGCGGATTGTGGCGGGTCAGCAGAAGCATATCTACATGGGGAACCTGGATGCCCAGCGGGACTGGGGCTATGCCAAGGATTATGTGAAGGCGATGTGGATGATGTTGCAGCAGGATGAGCCGGATGATTACGTCATCTCTACGAATGAGACCCATTCTGTCAAAGAGTTTTTGGACATTGCCTTTGGTCATGTCAATTTGAACTGGGAAGACTATGTGGTGTTTGATGAGCGCTATCTGCGTCCGGCGGAAGTGGATCTGTTGATTGGGGATAGCACTAAAGCACGGGAAAAGCTGGGCTGGGAGCCGTCTGTGACCTTTGAAGAGTTGGTGCATTTGATGGTGGAAGCCGATTTGAAGGCGTTGGGGCTGATTCCGCTGAATGGTCATAATGCTCAGCAGGTATTGGATCGGGCGACCGTTCGTAGTGTTGCTGGCAACCTGTCATAGGAGAACTATCAAATGACAGCAAAAGCAGAAACAGCAACAACAGAATTGAGCCTGAGCCATCAACGGATTGTGGTCACGGGTGGGGCTGGATTCCTTGGGAAGCAGGTGGTGGATCAGTTGTGTAAGGCGGGAGCCGATCGCGCCAAGATCTCAACACCGCGATCGCACGACTGTGACCTGCGCCAGATGGAGAGCTGCAAACGGGCGGTGGATCAGCAGGATATTGTGATTCACCTGGCTGCCCATGTGGGTGGAATTGGGTTGAACCGGGAGAAGCCTGCCGAGTTGTTTTACGACAACCTGATGATGGGGGCGCAACTGATCCATGCGGCGTATGAAGCCGGGGTCAAGAAGTTTGTGTGTGTCGGCACAATTTGCGCTTATCCGAAGTTCACTCCCGTGCCGTTTAAGGAAGATGACCTGTGGGAAGGGTATCCGGAGGAGACGAATGCGCCCTATGGCATTGCCAAGAAGGCATTGCTGGTGCAGCTCCAGTCCTATCGGCAGCAGTATGGGTTTGATGGCATTTACCTATTGCCTGTGAACCTGTATGGACCGGAGGATAACTTTAACCCGCGCAGTTCCCATGTAATTCCGGCGCTGATTCGCAAGGTGCATGAGGCACAGCAGCGGGGCGACAAGACCATCCCTGTATGGGGAGATGGCAGCCCGACCCGTGAGTTCCTCTATTCCACCGATGCGGCACGGGGCATTGTGATGGGGACGCAGCTTTACAACGACCCCGATCCGGTCAATTTGGGAACGGGTTATGAAATTTCCATCAAGGATCTGATCGAGTTGATTTGTGAATTGATGGGATATGACGGGGAGTTGGTTTGGGAGACGGATAAGCCGAATGGTCAACCCCGGCGTTGCCTGGATACGCAGCGGGCAAAGGAGCGCTTTGGCTTTGTGGCGGAGATGTCGTTCCGTGATGGGCTGAAGAATACGATTGACTGGTATCGAGAAAATGCGGACCAGGTAGCGTAGGTTCGGCGATATTATCTTCAGGCTCAGCAGGAAAGCTTCTGCTGAGTTTTCTTCATGAAGGCATGATAGTTGCAAACGTTTTGTAAATCTTCCGGATCGGTGGACGGATTGGGCAACAAAGCATGGCTGTATGGGCGTCAATGGAGAGGTGACGATCGCTCGGAGGGCAAAGCATTCTTTCAACCTGGACTGCCCCTTGAGAATGGGGTTAAACACCTCTTTTCCTGGATAGACGCCAATTCTCGGCGAGATATATATTCCTAGGGAATTTTCGACGGGCTGGGAGGTGTGCCAGATTTCTAAGCTTCATTACAGTGTGGGGCTTTGTTGGCTGGAGCGCTATCCTGGCTATAGGAAGGTTCAGGAGACGAAAGAAGACATCAAAAAACGGCATCAAACCAACAGGCTCAGACAAAACAGGCTCAGACAAAACTTGAAAAGCTCTATGACGGTTTGTGATTCCACTTGTGATTTCACATAGCCATTCAAAAAAATTTGTCTGAATTTTCCGGTTTTTCCGGATGGCATGGAGAATTGGATGAAAACGTAGATTAAGCCCAATAGTGTCTGTTTTTTTGACTGGCGCTTCATCCCACTTACGTCCGTTCCGCTATTCCAGTCTGGTTCTTCGTCGGGTTTTCGTTGTCTGCTCTCTTCAGCGTTCTCTCGAGGCGAAAGCCACGCCATTTGTGCAACTAGGAGACTACCGAAACCGTGACCCAGGAGTTTCACATTTCGGTCACTCCCGTAGGGAGTGATGACTATTTGGTGCGGACAGAGCGTGTGGCACCGGGTGTTCCTCTTGCTGAGGAGCAAGTGAATTGGGCGATCCAGGATTGGCTGGCGCACTCGCGCCAATTGATGAATAATCCTTTGTTGGAACTGCTTCAGGGCAATGGCACACGGGTCGGAGGCTTTGAGTTTTATCCACGCCCCAATGGCAACCAGGGAAATGGCGACGGTATCCAAACGCCAACGTTATTGGAATTGGGGCAGACGCTTTATAACAGTTTGTTTTCTGGAACCCTGCGGGATAGCTGGATGACAGCGCGGGGAATTGCCCAGCATAAAGGCGAAATGCTGCGGTTGCGGTTGGGGTTGAAGGGGGAAAAGTTGCCCCGGTTGCCCTGGGAAGTGATGAATGCGGGCGATCGCGACGGCATGGGCACCATGCGCCGCCCAATCGCCACGGGAACCGATGTAGTTTTTTCTCGCTACCAGCCTGGAATCAGCATGATGGGTGGGTATCTGTCGGTGCTGGCGGTAAAGCAGCCGATTCGGGTGTTGCTGGCGATCGCCGCTCCCACGGATCAGGAACGGCTGGAACTGAAGCGAGAGGCAGAGCATCTCCAGGAAGAATTGCAGCAAAACAAAGGGCTGCTGGGGGATGCAACCCTGGGCAACCCAGTAGATTTTGAGGTGACGGTGCTGGAACAGCCGGGGCGGGCAGACCTGACCCAGGCGCTGGAGCAAGGGCAGTACCATATTTTTCATTATGCCGGACATAGCAACCTGGGGGTGGCGGGGGGCAACCTGTATCTGGTCAACCCTCAGAGCGGGCTGACGGAGGTTTTGAGCGGAGATGACCTGGCAGGCTTGCTGGTCAATAACTCGATTCGGTTGGTGGTGTTCAACTCCTGCCGGGGAACCCACAGTTCCCTGTCGGGCTATGACACCGACCAGGAGGGAAACCTGGCGGAAGCCCTGGTGAGCCGGGGCATTCCGGCAGTGCTGGCAATGGCGGAGAAGATCCCCGACGATGTGGCGCTGACGCTGACTCGCCTGTTCTACCGCAACCTGAAGCAGGGGTATCCGCTGGATCTGAGCCTCAGTCGGGCACGGCAGGGGTTGATTTCGTCCTTTGGTTCCCATCAGCTCTATTGGGCATTACCTGTGTTGTACTTGCATCCGGAGTGGGATGGGTATCTGGCAACGGGCGATCGCACGCGCATCAACCCGGCAGATCGCCTGGTGTTGACGCCACAGGTGTCCAACCCTCCCCCCAAACTGGCGGGTGAAGACATCGAGCCGATCCCCCCCGCTACGGCGGCGACGGATGCAGATGAGGAATGGGATAGGATTTCCCGCGCTGTTCTGGTGGATGATGACCTGGTTTCAGAGGGGCGATCGCCCACTGAAAACCAACTGCCGCCCGAACCCGATGACCTGAGCTATGAAACGGATACACCCGACATCGCGGAGTTGATTCAGGAACTTGCGCCCCCTGATGAGGTCGGGTCAGCCGCAGCCCCAACACCGGATTTGCCTGGGGGCTTTGGTACCGATACGGAAAGTGCATCATCAAGTGCACCATCAAGTGCACCATCAGAGGTAGAAACGTCCGAAACCCGTGAGGCAGATGCGGTTCTCTCTTCTCCCTCTACATTTAGTGGCGAATCCCATCCGGAAGATGAGATGGTCACTATTTACCCGACGCTGGAGCCGCAGGACGAATTGCCTGAAATTGGCGTGGCAGAGCGGCGGGAAGCGGAACCCGCCACCCTTGTTCCCCGGCGCAACCGAGCGGCTTATATTGTGCTGCCGCTGGTGGGGGCGGCGGCAATGGCGATCGCCCTTGCCCTCATGCCCAACGGCTGGCTGCGGAATGGCGCACCATCCCCCGGCGATGTGTTGCCCGAGATTCCGACTACCAGCGGGGGAACCACAACGGAAGGCCCTGAAGTTGCCCCCGTTCCCAATGATGTGGCTCTCACAGAAGAGGAACAACTGCGGGCAAGAGCCATCCAGAATTTTGACCAGGGCAATATTGAGGCAGGGGCAGCCGCCTTTACGGTTTTGCTCGATCGCAATGCCCTGACGGAGGCGCGCGCGGTTCATGCGACCTTGAAGCCAGAGCAGGTGTCAGACCCAGAAGTGCTGTACCTGACAGGGCGGATGGGGTGGCAAGCCATGCGCCAGGGCGATCTGGACTATACAGTGGACGATGCCCGGCGCTATTGGTCAACGGCAGTCGACAAGAACCCCAATGTGGCGGCGTATCACAATGCCCTGGGGTTTGCGCAGTATCGCCAGGGCAAGTTCTCGGAGGCGGTGCAGTCCTGGTGTAAGGCGATCGCCCTCGTCCGTGATCCCGGTTTCGATGTCGCCAGCGCCGATCCCAAAAGTATCCAATGCCCCGCTCCCGATCGCCTCTCTGACCCAGCCCTGATCACCCCCTATGCCGGAATTGCGCTGGTCTATCAGCGCATTGCCACAGAACCAGGGTTTGCAAATGTCGAAAACCCTCTGGCTCAGGCAAAGCAGTTAAATACTTTGATCATCGAAGACAATCCTGATGCCCGGATGATTCAGGATTTGCCCAATGGCTGGCTATGGACGGAGGAAATGATCGCGGAATGGAACCAGTTGAATGAGGTTCCCAGCGAAGTTCCCAGTCAGGACTGAAAATCAAATAGAATCCAAACTTGTTTTTGGAAAGCGCGGCTGTGCCGCGCTTTCCAAAAACAAGTTTGGATTCTATTTGATTCGCGTTCCAATAATTCTTGCCATTTTTCCAAAACCCTTGATTTTTGGGTGGGTGGGCGCTGCCCACATACCCAAAAGTCATTATTTCCTTTGAGGGCAGCAAACCGGGCGGCAACACCTACTGCTAGAGGAGAGAACACCGATCCCCCCGTTGGTGCTCTTGTTTTTACAATGAACATATCTAAATAGTATTGGATACATGGGGGATGCCATTGATAATGGCACCAAAGATCTTCCAAAGATAAATCTTCCAAAGGTACTGTCTCCAAACCTCTTTCGTGCCGGATTGGCTCATCGCTAAATCCCCCTTACAGACTCCCTGGATTCTCTCCCCTTTGTGATCCTCTGTTGTGACTCTCTGTTGATCGTCAGGTTTTGAACCGTAACTGCTATGCAACCAACTAGCCAGGAAAAATTTACAGAAAAAGTTTGGCAAGCCCTCGTTTCGACGCAAGAGATAGCGCGAAGTGCCAGCCAGCAGCAGATTGAATCCGAGCATGTAATGAAAGCGCTGCTGGAGCAACCGGAAGGGCTGGCCACCAGCATCCTCAACCGGGCTGAGGTGAACGTGCAGAAGGCGCGGGAATACACCGACAGCTTTATGGCGAAGCAGCCTAAGGTTTCGGGAGCCAGCGGCTCGTTGTATTGGGGGCGATCGGCGGATACGCTGCTGGACTATGCCGACGCTGCCCGCAAAGCCTTTGGGGATGACTACATTTCGGTAGAGCATATCTTGCTGGGCTACGCGAAGGAAGGACGCTTTGGCAAGGGCTTTTACCAGGAATTTCGGCTGAGCGAAGCAGGACTTCGCAAAATTATTGAACAAGTGCGAGGAAGTCAGAAGGTGACAGACCAAAACCCAGAAGGCAAATATGAAGCGCTCGAAAAATATGGGCGAGATTTGACCAGCATGGCGCGGGAAGGGAAGCTTGACCCGGTGATTGGGCGGGATGACGAAATTCGCCGCACCATTCAGATCCTTTCTCGCCGGACGAAGAACAACCCGGTGCTGATTGGGGAACCGGGCGTCGGTAAGACGGCGATCGCCGAAGGATTGGCCCAGCGCATCGTCAAGGGCGACGTACCCGAATCCCTGAAAGACCGTAAGCTGATTGCCCTCGATATGGGTTCCCTGATTGCCGGGGCGAAGTATCGGGGTGAGTTTGAGGAACGGCTGAAGGCGGTGCTGAAGGAAGTCACCGACTCCAGCGGTAGCATCATCCTGTTCATTGACGAGATCCATACCGTTGTAGGCGCGGGGGCGACCCAGGGCGCGATGGATGCGGGCAACCTGCTGAAGCCCATGCTGGCACGGGGCGAGTTGCGCTGTATCGGTGCGACCACCCTGGATGAGTACCGCAAGTACATCGAGAAGGATGCGGCACTGGAGCGGCGATTCCAGCAGGTATATGTGGATCAGCCCTCGGTGAGCGACACAATCTCGATTTTGCGCGGCTTGAAAGACCGCTACGAAACGCACCACAACGTCAAGATTGCCGATAGTTCGCTGGTGGCGGCGGCGGTGTTGTCGAATCGCTACATCAGCGATCGCTTCCTCCCCGACAAGGCGATCGACCTGGTGGATGAGGCGGCGGCGAAGCTGAAGATGGAAGCCACCTCCAAGCCCGAAGAACTGGACGAAGTGGATCGGAAGATCCTGCAACTGGAGATGGAGCGGTTGTCGCTGCACAAGGAAACGGATGCAGCTTCGCGCGATCGCCTGGAGCGCCTCGACAAAGAACTGGCAGACCTGAAGGAAAGCCAGTCTAGCCTCAATGCCCAGTGGCAGGCCGAGAAAGACCTGCTGGATGAGCGGAAAGCGCTGAAGGATCAGATCGACAAGGTGACGATCGAGATTGAGCAAGCAGAGCGGGACTATGACCTGAACCGGGCCGCCGAGCTGAAGTTTGGTACGCTCAACCAGTTGCAGAAGCAGTTGGCAGAAGCAGAAGAACGGCTCGACCAGACCCAGACCAGTGGCAAGTCTCTGTTGCGGGAAGAGGTGACAGAATCGGACATTGCCGAAATTATTTCCAAGTGGACGGGCATCCCCATCAGCAAGCTGGTGGAATCGGAAATGCAAAAGCTGCTCCATCTGGAAGACGAACTGCACAACCGGGTGATTGGTCAAAACGAAGCGGTGACAGCGGTTGCCGATGCCATCCAGCGCTCCCGGGCGGGACTGTCTGACCCCAACCGCCCGATCGCCAGCTTCATCTTCCTCGGTCCCACCGGGGTCGGTAAAACGGAACTCGCCAAAGCCCTCGCCGCGTACCTGTTCGACACGGAAGAGGCAATGGTGCGGATCGATATGTCGGAATATATGGAGAAGCACGCTGTCTCGCGGCTGATTGGTGCGCCTCCGGGCTATGTCGGCTACGAGGAGGGCGGGCAGTTGACGGAAGCCATCCGCCGCCGCCCCTACTCTGTGGTGCTGTTCGACGAAATCGAAAAAGCCCACCCCGATGTGTTCAACGTCTTCCTGCAAGTCCTCGATGATGGGCGCGTCACCGACGCCCAGGGGCGCACGGTGGACTTCAAGAACACCATCATCATCATGACCAGCAACATCGGCTCCCAATACATCCTGGATGTGGCGGGCGATGATAGCCGCTACGACGAAATGCGGGGACGGGTGGTTGAAGCCATGCGGGCAAACTTCCGCCCCGAATTCCTCAACCGGGTCGATGAGTTCATCATCTTCCACACCCTGCAAAAGTCCGAACTGCGCAACATCATCAAGATCCAAATTCAGCGCCTCGAAGAGCGGTTGAGCGATCGCAAGATGGCTCTCAAGCTTTCCGACTCCGCCCTGGATTTCCTCGCCGATGTTGGCTACGACCCCGTCTATGGCGCACGCCCCCTGAAGCGCGCCATCCAACGCGAACTGGAAACGGCGATCGCTAAAGCCATCCTCCGAGGCGAATTCAACGACGGCGACACCATCTACGTCGATGTCGAAAACGAACGCCTCTCATTCAAACGCCTCCCCTCAGAGTTGGTCACAGCTCAGTAAGGCAAACGGATAGATGAGTGGACGGGTGGATGAGCCACCCGCTTCCACTCCCCACCAAAAACTCAATCAAAACCTAAAGTGGGAACGTGCCTCAAGCCGTTCCCACTTTTTCAGATCTATAGCCGATAGTTGTCTAGGTATTAATTCGTGGAAAAAGAAATCTGAAAGCCAGGAATGGCAAGACTATCAAGAAATAGCCGTTTTTCCTTTCCCGGTTTTTAATCCAGATTTACAGGAGAAATTGATTTTGCTTCTCGCAGAGGAATTTACCGCTGAAGATTGCAATACACGCTGGAACGAGGTTCTGATATTTCTACAGTCGTAAAATAAAACCTAGACAACTATCATCTATAGCCTTAGTGGTGCAGAAAACTTTTTCAGGCGCTTTCTGAGCAAATGTACTATTACTCAGAGCCACGAATTCTCGTTGAAAGTTTAGCGGTTCTCAATATAGTCCTTTATTGAGAAGAACGGATTTGCCAGGTTTCAAGAGTTTTCTGCACCACTAAGGATCTATAGCCAATGAAGATATTAGATTGTTTTGAGAAACTTAGCTTCCCTTTAAACGGATCTAAGCCTGTTCAGGTAAATCAATAAAGTTGCTCAAAAAATAAAGTTGCTCAAAAACTTTCCCATTTCGTTCCAGATAATGTTCCTTCTCGCAATTTGCTTGGGAATACTCATAGTAGTTTTGCAGAGAGTTACCAGAACTAATAGACAATGCATCTTTAATAAATGAAATATACATGGGAATCTATGTAGATATCCATGCTATATCCATCTCTTTCAGAAGCAAAACAAATAAGAGAATTTAAGCATACGAAAAACTTTACTTGATTTAATTAGGTGCATACATTATGAATGACGAACGGCATGTAAATCGAGCTTTGAATCGCAATGAAGCTCTGGTTACACAGCTTCTTGACATTACAAATAGAATACCTAATATTTTTCCCTTGAAAGGCGGAATACAGGAACAGCTAAATAATTTACGTTCAGCTATGCAAGGTCTACGACCACCCAGAATTATGGTAATCGGACGTAGTAGATCTGGTAAATCATCTTTAATCAACGCAATTTGTGGACTAAAAGTATCAGAAGTCAGTGATACTGTTCCCGAAACAGGTGCCGCTGAGTGGAAAAACTACTATCACTCTGGTACAGATTTGCTTCATATTTTAGATACCCGTGGACTACAAGAGTCTCAATCTCCAAGGCAAGCAGACCCAGCAAATACTCCTTATGAAAGTATTATGAGGGCTGTGAAGAAAGAATGCCCGGATGTCGTTTTATTTTTGTGTAAAGCGACAGAAGTTCATGCTGCTCTTCAAGAGGATCTTAATATTTGTGCATCTATTCTGACAGAAATTGAGAGGATATATAAGCGCCAATTACCAGTGATTGGAGTACTCACAAAATGCGACGAGTTAGCTCCTCCAGGGATTTTCTTGCCTACAGAAAATGAAAGAAAAAATAGAAACATTGCAGAACAGCTCCAGAGTTTTCACACTTATCTAAATACTGGATTGAGGGGAAAGGTAGGATTTCAGCATTGCATCAAAAATGTTGTTCCAACTGTTTCTTATGCTGAGTATGAAGATGGGCAAAATGGCTTGATTCTTCCTGATGGAGATCGTCGTTGGAATATCGATAAGCTAGTTGAGGAAATGATAAGATGCACACCCAGAGAAGTACGTGGATCAATAGCCCGTATGGCAAATCTGAAAGATTTTCAGAAAACTGTTGCTAGAACAATTGTTGTGGCTTGTACGATTTTGTGTGGTTTTGTCTCTGCCAATCCAATTCCTGGTGCCGCGCTACCAATTGTTGGAATGATTCAAACATTTATGGTTATGTACATTGGTTGGCTAAGTGGAAGGGAGTTTTCAGAGGAAACAGTTCAAGATTTTATTGTTAATGGTGCAGTAGCCGCTGGCGCTAATGCTGGAATGATCGGTCTTGCTGACATAGCTTTGAAAGCCGTTCCTGGTTTAGGAAATATTCTAGCTGCTGGAGCTGGAGCAATCGCCACTCAAGGATTAGGAGATTCAGCAATTGTTTATTTTCTCAAAGAGCCTGAAAAAGCTAAGGCTTAATTGAGTCTAGAAAATATGTTGATGCCACTGATATTGCTATAGCAACTATTCACAATACGGATCACCTGTTAACGTAGAACTGTAAGCATGTTGCCAATGCTCAGATTCCAGGAAAGCTTGCTGAAATTAGTCTTAACTGCGGCTATCAGCTTCCCCTCATCTGTACCCCTTATGAATTAATGGGAGATTAATCTGATGTGGAAAGACGAAATCGTAGAATCAATCCATAGGATTCGGGGAGACTATGCCCAGTCTTTCGACCATGACCTCGCAGCCATTTTTGCTGACCTGCGGAAGAAGCAAGCAGAAAGTGGGCACGAAGTTGTCAAACTACCACCAAAGTCGGGTTCTCAAAAACGGTGGAGCAGCCCAAGCCAGAAATAAACAATGGTGCTGCAGCGAGAATGATCGAAAGGGCGATCGCCCTCCCTCTAAAGCTTTAGGATTTGCATAATGTTGGAACTAAATTCAATTATATTGCCAAGTATTTATGTAAGTAGGCAGACATAGATAAACCAAGCTATGTAACAGAATGTAAAGTCACCAAGATCCCTGCCATTCAATAGCTTTGACGCTGTTTGCAAAATGAGACATACGTGGTTATTTCAAGCCCGGTCTACTTAGTTCGAATGGGATGAGGCAAAAAATCAGGAAAATATTACCAAGCATGAGATCGATTTTACCGACATTCCAGAAGTATTTTCAGGTCCAATGCTTATTAAGCTAGATGACCGCTTCGAGTATGGTGAAGATCGTTGGTTCGGTATCGGTTTTCTTGGTAATGGTGTTGTAGTAGTTGTTTGGACAGAGTGAAGGAATAACGTAATCCGAATTATTTCAGCACGAAGGGTTAATCGTTATGAGCGACAAAGATTTGAAAAATACCTCTCGTACTAATTGGGCTGCACTAGAGTCAGCGGACGATGAAGGGATTGATTACTCTGATATTCCGCCATTGACAGAAGATTTTTTTGAGAATGCGACCTTGAGAATTCCTGCTTCCCAGTCACAGCAACTTGTGAAAATTGAGCCAGACATTTTGAAATGGTTCCGTTCTCAAGGCGAAGAGTACCCAGCATTCATTAACAGAGTTTTGCGTCGCTACATTGAAAGCCGTGGTGAAACGTCAACAAGTTAACAGCGTTTTCTTTGTGGCGATCGCAATAGTTCATTGCCCTACAGATTGGGTGGGTGGAAGAAATATTTGACTAAATTGGCAGCTTTACCATTGCAATTTTTGACGACAATCGTGCCTCAAATTGTGTTCATGTTCTTCGTTTTGCGATCAGTGCGCCAATCCTCCAGAGTATCGACGAGAAAACCTGTAAGAGGGGCGATCGCCCCCCTATTCTGGATTGTTGCTCAGATATTGCCGATGCCGCCCGACCAGATATAGCCCCATCGAAAGTAGCTCTAGCCCAAACAGCCCAATCGAGAAAATTCCTGCTTAGAAAAAGCCAATAGAGAAATTGCCTGCGGCAAAGATCCCGGCGGCAAAAGTCCTATTAGTGTCTGAATTCCAGAATCGCTAAATTTCTCGAAAGATTGATCGCATCGTCCGAACGCCCTGATATGCTTCAGTTTGGTTATCTACTGCACCATTGGCAGCACCGCTGACTGAGAGAATTTGCGGGAATGCGCCACGGAGCATAACGACTGGAAGGGAGAGGAACCGATGAGCTATCGCATGGATCGACGCGCCTATGCCGACACTTTTGGACCAACGGTGGGCGATCGCGTCCGACTGGCAGACACCGAGTTGATTATCGAGGTGGAGCAGGACTACACCACCTATGGCGACGAGGTGAAGTTTGGCGGCGGCAAGGTAATCCGCGATGGCATGGGGCAATCGCCCATCTCCCGCGCCGATGGAGCGGTGGATCTGGTGATCACCAACGCGCTGATTCTGGACTGGTGGGGCATTGTCAAAGCGGATATAGGGATTAAGGACGGCAAGATTGCGGCGATCGGCAAAGCGGGCAACCCTTACATCCAGGATGATGTGACGATTATTGTGGGACCGAGTACCGAGGCGATCGCCGGAGAAGGCATGATCCTCACCGCTGGCGGCATTGATGCCCACATCCACTTCATTTGTCCCCAGCAGATTGAGGTGGCGATCGCCTCTGGCATTACCACCATGATTGGTGGCGGCACCGGACCCGCCGCTGGCACCAACGCCACCACCTGCACCCCCGGAGCCTGGAACATCTACCGGATGCTGGAAGCCGCCGAAGCCTTCCCGATGAACCTGGGCTTTATGGGTAAAGGCAATAGTAGTTTGGAGCCGGGGTTGAATGAGCAGGTAGAAGCTGGGGCGATCGGGCTGAAGCTGCACGAAGACTGGGGCACCACCCCAGCGGCGATCGACACCTGCCTCAACGTTGCCGAAAACTATGATATTCAGGTCGCCATCCACACTGATACCCTGAACGAAGCAGGCTTTGTGGAAGACACCATCGCCGCCTTCAAAAATCGCTGCATCCACACCTACCACACCGAAGGCGCAGGCGGTGGGCACGCCCCCGACATCATCCGGGTGTGCGGCGAGTTGAACGTGCTGCCCTCCTCCACCAACCCCACCCGCCCCTACACCATCAACACCCTGGAAGAGCACCTGGACATGCTGATGGTGTGCCACCACCTGGATCGGGGCATCCCCGAAGATGTGGCGTTCGCCGAATCCCGCATCCGCCGGGAAACCATCGCCGCCGAGGATATCCTGCATGACCTGGGGGCGTTCAGCATCATCTCGTCCGACTCCCAGGCAATGGGGCGCATTGGTGAGGTCATCCTCCGCACCTGGCAGACGGGGCACAAGATGAAGGTGCAGCGGGGGGCATTGTCCGAAGACAGCGATCGCAACGACAACACCCGCGCCAAACGCTACGTCGCCAAGTACACCATCAACCCCGCCATCACCCACGGCATCTCCAACTATGTCGGCTCTGTAGAAGTCGGCAAGTACGCCGACCTCTGCCTCTGGAAACCCGCCTTCTTTGGAGTCAAACCCGAACTCGTGCTGAAGGGCGGCTTAATTGCCTGGGCACAAATGGGCGACCCTAACGCCAGCATCCCCACCCCCCAACCCGTCCACATGCGTCCCATGTTCGCCAGCTACGGCAACGCCATCCACACCACCTCCCTCACCTTCGTCTCCCAGGCGGCGATCAAGAACGGCGTCGCCGACCAACTGAGCCTCAAACGCCAAATCCTCCCCGTCTCCGACATCCGCCAACTCACCAAGCGCGACATGAAGCTCAACAACTACCTCCCCACCATCGAAGTCGATCCCGAAACCTACGAAGTCCGCGCCGACGGCGAACTCCTCACCTGCGAACCCGCCGATGTCTTGCCGATGGCGCAGCGCTACTTCTTGTTTTAGGCGTTCTCCCTGAAAGACGATACCCGTCATTCCCGCGAAAGCGGGAATCCATGAAGGGTGCTGCGACCAGCTAGGGGCGTTTGCCGGATGCTCATTTTCATGGGCATAACGGAACATTAGGGTTAACACAACTGAGAAAATCCGTTCCAGAGTTCACCGCAGGAGGCCGTAGAGGTTTAGAAGTTGGACTTCTTTCAAGAAGTCCAACTTCTGGGTTGAAGCTTCCATAGTTCATTCTTAATTCTTTCCGAATAGTTGCCGAAACCGTTCATCTTCCCGAATGTCATCAAATAACTGGAGATCAGTTCTTACAAATTCTCGGAGCGTTGGTTCTAATTGGAACGCCTGCCGAAAATACTCGAAAGCATTATCCACATTCTGGAGCATGATGTTGTAGCAAGCTTTGACATAAATTGCCCTGGCTGAATTCGGCTCAATTTTCATAGCCTGCTCAAAGCTTTCAATTGCATCTTGAGTCTGCCCCAAGTCGAAGAACGTAGTTCCCAAATTAAACCAATCAGCAATCGATTCAGAGTCTAGAGCTAAAGCTCTACGATAACTTTCGATCGCCTCTTCCTTCCGGCCTAAAATATCTAGCGCAAGTCCCCGGCTACCCCACGCCGTGTCATCGTCGGGTTTGATTTCGAGCACTTTTTCGTAGGAAGCAAGCGCCTCCTCCTTGCGACCTAAGTCAGACAGCGCATTCCCCCAACGAATCCACGCCGCGTCATCGTCGGGTTTGATTTCGAGCACTTTTTCGTAGGAGGCAAGCGCCTCCTCATGGCGGACTAAATCATCCAGCGCAATCCCCCGGTTGTACCACGCCGCGTCATCGTCGGGTTTGATTTCGATGGCTTTGTCGTAGGCGGCGATCGCCTCCTCATGGCGGCCTAAGGCAGACAGCGAGACTCCTCGGTTGTACCATGCCAAATCATAATCAGGTTTAACTTTGAGAGCTTGATCATGAGATACGATCGCTTCCTCGTAGTGTTTCAAAGTCTCCAAAGCTACACCTCGGGCAGTCCACGCCTCGTGATAGTTGGGTTTGATGTCGAGCGCTTTGTCGTAGGCGGCGATCGCCTCCTCATGGCGGCCTAAGGCAGACAGCGCATTCCCCCGGTTCAACCACGCCTCGTGCAAGTCGGGTTTGAATTCGAGGGCTTTGTCGTAGGCGGCGATCGCCTCCTCATGGCGGCCTAAGGCAGACAGCGCAGTCCCCCGGTTGTACCACGCCGCGTCATAGTCGGGTTTGAGTTCGATGGCTTTGTCGTAGGCGGCGATCGCCTCCTCATGGCGACCTAAGTCAGACAGCGCAGTCCCCCGGTTGTTCCACGCCTCGTGATAGTCGGGTTTGATTTCGAGCGCTTTGTCGTAGGCGGCGATCGCCTCCTCCTTGCGGCCTAAGGCAGCCAGCGCAAGCCCAATGTTCCAAAGGAAAAGCCCACCGCTAAAGTCTGGATCTGCGGAAGTGATCAGGGTTTCTGCTTGGGCTTGGGCTTGCTGCAACCAGTCAAACCGATCGTTTTCCGGGCAGCGCCGAGACTGAAAGAACAACGCTGAAAATTTTGCCAAACCCGTCAGAGGTTCCAGCGGCTTTAAGCAGATGCGAATTGCCGTATCCGTGGCTTGTTTGGAGAGTCCATAGTTTTCCAGATTGTACGGATAGTCGATGGGGTCTTCCTCCAACACTGCCCATCCCCGCTGCACCGCTGGCTGAATCTGTTGCAAAAAGGTTCGATCGGCATAACTCAGAAAGGGATGCTCCGCCAGGTCAAATTCGGCAGCAATAGCATTCAGCGGAACACGCACCAGGTCATCTTGCCCAAAATGCCGCGCCTCGAAGAGGTGCGTCCGAAACTGATGTTGGCTTTCTGGGGCGCGCGACGGGAACAAATGATACAAATAATCAGCTCGCCACCTGCGCCAGTCTGGGTTGTTGTAGCGAGCCGGATAGGTCGCGTCCGGCGGCACTTCCGCATCCGATTTTGCCTTGCAATAGTCGGCTAAAAACTGATGCGTCTCCCGAAATGCCTCCGGGTCATCCTGAAGCAGCGCTTGCCGAAACACATCCCGCGCCACATCATCCAGCCGTTGCCGTCCCTGCACCAACTCCACAAAGGTGCGCTCCACCAGCCAGCCATAGCAGTTTCGCTCCTCATCTGCCGCCGTCGCAAAGTCCAGCCCATGATGTTCCATTAGCTTTTGGATCAGCACCCGGTCAAAGCTCCGACAACAGGCGGCATATTGAATAATCCGCTTTTGCGTCTCGTTGAGTCCCTGCAACAGCAAATTGACAATCGCTTCGTTGCCCTGGGAAAAATCGGGTTCTCTTCCCTGCTCCCGTTCCTCTCGCAACCAGTTCAGGTAATAGGGCAAGCCTTTTGTAATCGTATAAATTTCCTGAATCCGGCTCTCATCGGTTATCCCAATGGCTTCTAGATAATGTTGGGTTTGCACCCGATCAAACCGCTCAATCCCTTGCCGATAGACGCATTGATAATCTTGATGGAGCTTTCGCCACCCCTCCGTCTTTAGCAGGTCATAGCGCCCTGCAACCACCACCCGCACCGCCGCCGATCGCAGATCCGTATTCCCTAACAAGCTGCGCCATAGCCAGGTATCCAAATCTGTCGAGACCTTTTCATAGGTGTCAAAGGTCAGCAACACCGGGGCTGTTTCAGCGCATCGGCGCAAACCTTCCGCAAAGGCTTGCGTCAGCTTGGGCAAGGGTTGCAACATCAAGTCTTGGAGCTGCCAATCGCCTTTGGTCGCTCGATGGCGCTGTAAGTGATCCTTCAAAGACAGCAACGCCGCTGCCGAGTCCACCGCTTCAGACACAAAATTTTGCGCCTGCTTCCGATTTTCTTCTTCCAGTTGCATGTAATTGGTCACCAGGCTGGTTCCCGCTTTTGCCAGTTGTTTGACCCATTTCAGTTGCTCCTCTCCAACCTCGCCCCGTCCGCTGCTGACCTGGGTTCGCAACCGCTCCATCGTTTCCCAATAGCGCTCATACAAGTCCCAAAACGGATCCCCCGACCATCCTCTATCCGGCGGCACCAGTTGAGCATAGAGGGTTTTCATTAGCCCCATCGGGTCATCCACTCCTTCCGTAAAGCCAAAGGAGACAGATGCAATGCAACCCGATCGCTCTCGATGCGCTTCACTTGCTTTTTGCGTCAGCGTCGATTTCCCCACCCCACCAATGCCCCACACATGGAACACTAGCTGGGCGGTTTCCGGGGATTGAAAGGACTCCTCCAACGCTGCTAACAGGGCTTCGGCGTTTGGGCGCGAGATGTAGGGACTATTGAGAGGCATAAATCGCTGGAAGACCCCATGCTATTGATTCATCTGATTTATCGTCCCCTCAAATTCTAAGCGATGAATATAACTGGGGCAGGCAGAAACCGACCCGCGAGGACGGAAATCCAGAGAGGTTGAGGGCGATCGCCGACAGGCTTTGGATAGATGCCCATTTTCACAACTGCTTAATGCTTAATCAACTTCCATGCTGAGTACAACTGTGACTGATGCAGGACAAATTACTCTTCCTGAAGCGATCCGAAACCATCTCAAGCTTGTGGGTGGTAGTCGTGTGGAATTCATCATTGATGAAGGGGGTCAGGTGAAACTAATTCCCCTGAACATTGTTTGGGATAGCGATCGCCCCCACCCTCAAAACTCATACCCTTGCTCTACCCAGTAATGCCAATCGGCGATCGCCTCCTGCGTTTCCTCATCTGCATCAGGGGCTTCGAGTTGGATGAGCGGCACGGCTAGCATATCGTCATCCCATACCACTTCAACAAACATCTCGGACTCACATTCTTCTTCGGGAGCCATCCTGACAACTTCTACGGTTGCTCCGACTTTTAGGGGAGAGCTGCGACGTTTGCTGATGCAGGTGGCGGTGAAGGGGCACACCAATTTGCCGTCGAGGTAGTAATACCAGCCCATCGCCCGTTCTTCGGAATCATAGGCATCGACCACAATCTCCATAATGATCCGTTCTTCGCGTTCGCTATCTTCTGTGGGCTTATTCATTGAGATACTGTCCTTTTTGATGCCGACCTTGATGAATTATGGATCAATCTGCCTGGAAGCGCGATCGCCCCTCCAACCCTCTTCCCTCAACAGAACCGCACATGTCCTATCAAATTCAACAACTAACCGCCGCCGATGAACCTATCATCTGGGCAATGCTCCGGTATGCGGCGCATGAGGCGTCGGTAGAGGCGGTGCGGCAAACTCCCTCACTGGTGCGATATGCAGCAGATTGGGGGCGAAGAGATTTAGGATCTGGAGCGTTTGTGGAAGAAGTGCCTGTGGGTGCGGTATGGGTGCGGCTCTGGTCGGCAGCAGATCCGGGCTACGGCTACGTGGGAGAAGGAATTCCAGAGTTGGCAATCGCCCTCCACCCTAATTACCGGAGGCAGGGCATTGGGACAGCCCTACTGAAGCAACTGCTGGAAGCGGCTCAGAGCGTTTACCTGGCTGTCAGCCTCAATGTGCGCGGCGATAATCCGGTGGTGCGCTTGTACGAGCGGTTGGGGTTTGTGAAGGTGGAAGGGAGCGATCGCACCAACCGGGTGGGAGGCACCTCTTTCAACATGGTGCGCTACTTCTAAGAAGCTGGTTAGTCCGATTTTGGGGTGTATGGGCAGTGCCCACACACCCCAAAATCATTACCTCCATCCCACTATTCAAAATCGTTCATAGTGATTCTTCTGAACGGGCGATCAGTGGTAATCTCTCAGCATGAGACGGCAATTCCCCCATCAGGAATACCGCTTCGTCGGGCTAAAATGCCCTGATTCATGCATTCTACCTGTCGTTTTCCCGTAATTTCGTCATGAGTGACACGTTGAATCCGCCCCCTGAAACCGAAGGGGTTCAGGAAACCAATCCAACCGCATATAAATTTCAGATAAAAGATATCGCCCTCGGCGCACAAATGCTGTTTGTCGCCTTTGGCGCACTGGTTCTCGTTCCAATTCTGGTCGGCTTTGACCCCAACGTTGCTCTGTTTACCGCAGGCATTGGGACATTGGTTTTTCAAGTGATTACGGGCGGCAAAGTGCCTGTATTCCTGGCATCTTCCTTTGCATTTATTGCCCCCATTCAACTGGGTGTTGCGGAGTATGGTTTAGCCGAAACACTCTCGGGCTTGATGGCGGCGGGGTTACTTTACCTGGTTTTGAGTTTACTCATTGCCTTGCGTGGTCCCAGCTTTATGGTGCGGTTGCTGCCGCCGATCGTGACAGGTCCAGTCATTATGGTGATTGGGCTGGCACTGGCTCCAGTGGCAATCAGTATGGTGTCTACGGTGCAGGAAGGCGCACCCTTCACAGAAGCACAAGCCCTGATTGTTGGCTTGCTTTCCCTATTGGCAACCATGCTGACAGCTTTGTTGTCACGGGGATGGTTGCGTCTGGTTCCCATTCTGGTGGGCATTGCCGTTGGCTATGTGATGTCGCTCATTCTGGGTATTGTCGATTTTTCTCCTCTGGTAGAAGCTCCCTGGTTCGCCATTCCTTCGTTTACGCTGCCCCGATTTAGTCTGCCCGCAATTTTGTTCTTGCTGCCCGTGGCGATCGCCCCCGCAATTGAGCACTTCGGCGATATCCTCGCTATCAGTTCTGTAGCAAACAAGGACTACCTGCGCGATCCCGGCATCCATCGCACGATGTTGGGAGATGGGTTGGCGACTTCCCTGGCGGCGTTCCTGGGTGGTCCTCCCAACACCACCTACTCCGAAGTGACGGGCGCTGTTGCGCTGACCAAAATTTTTAATGCAGGCATTATGACCTGGGCTGGCATCTTTGCCATTCTCCTGGCATTTATTGGGAAGCTCGGTGCTTTCCTCCAGACAATCCCTCCACCTGTCATGGGCGGCATCTTGATTATCCTTTTCGGCACGATTGTGATTATTGGGATGAACAGTCTGGTGCAGTCAGGACAGGATTTGCTTCAGCCTCGAAACCTGGTAATTGTCGCCATTATCCTGGTGTTTGGCGTTGGTGGACTAACGCTGGAAGCTGGCAATTTTGCCCTGGAAGGTATCGGTTTGTGCGGTATCGTCGGCGTTTTGCTGAACTTGCTGCTGCCCTATCCTCGCGAGCAGCAAGACACCGAGGTCTAGCTGTGCGCTTCAGCGATCGCTAACACATCGACAAGAAATTTCAGACTCCGGGAAATCGGGTGTTTCCTGGAGTCTTAATTTTTTTAGCAGCCTCTTCCCCAAAAGTAATTTGCCCAAAGGTAATTTGGATGAGAAAACGTCAACAATTTTTATTATTGAGAATGGGGCGATCGCCCAACTATTCACCCAAATTTCCCTACAACATCGCCCATTCCTGCATTTCCAGATGCCTGAGCTTACTGCTAGAATACGAGGCTGTTGTCAACAAGAATTTGTCTCTGGCAATTTGATGTAAATACCCCTGCAACTTAAGCATGGCAAAGGTTTTGCGCTCCTGGCAGATCCACGAACAAGCCCTTTTCTGCCGCTCAGATAGCTACACTTGAGACAAAGCTTCTGAGCATTATTCTTCTAGCCTGAAATCATTGAGCCGCTGCAACATTGTTCGCTACAATACTTAATGTTTCCTTAATTTTTCTTTAGTCTTTTTCAGTTTTTCGCCCGTTTGTTGCTTTTAAATTTTTCGAGCTTCTGACTAAGCTTTTCCCCTGCTAGCTTCGCCCTTTTGCTAATTTTTGACTGTTTGGAAGCGTCTTTCAATCTCTGTTGCCGACTTGCATTAACTGGAGTGCTGCTTGCCTTATGATGCCCTTCTCCGCTGAATCTCACTCTGCATCTGCTATTGAGGACTTAAACCAAACCGAACCGGCGGATCGACCGGATAAGCCGGAGGAAGCCTGTGGGGTCTTCGGTATCTATGCCCCCGAAGAAGATGTTGCAAAGATCACGTACTTTGGGCTGTATGCCCTCCAGCACCGGGGTCAAGAATCGGCAGGCATTGCCACATTCGATCGCGTAGACGGCGAAAGCCAGGTGCATCTTTACAAAGAAATGGGGCTGGTATCTCAGGTTTTTAGCGAAAAGATTTTGGCAGACCTGCCAGGGTATCTGGCCGTCGGGCATACCCGCTATTCAACAACCGGATCGAGCCGCGTCATCAATGCTCAGCCTGCATTAGTGGACTCGCGGCTGGGTAAGATTGCGCTGGCACACAACGGCAACCTGGTGAATGTGAATGAGCTGCGGGAGTCGCTGCTGGCGGCAGATGTGAAGCTGCAAACCACGACCGACTCCGAGATGATTGCCTATGCGATCGCCGAAGAAGTGAATGCTGGCAAAGACTGGATCGAAGCCGCAAGTGAGGCATTTCTCCGTTGCGAGGGAGCCTTTAGCTTAGCGATCGGCACACCAGATGGGCTGATTGCCACCCGTGATACCCACGGCATTCGTCCCCTGGTCATTGGGCGGATGGGTGATGAGTCGGCAAACGGCATGAGCCGCTATGTGGTGGCGTCGGAAACCTGTGCGCTGGATATCGTTGGGGCGCATTTTGTGCGCTCCATTGAGCCGGGTGAGTTGATCTGGATTACAGAGAAAGGAATTACCTCCCATCGCTGGGCACCCAAGCAAGAGCGCAAGCTTTGTGTGTTTGAGATGATTTACTTCGCCCGTCCCGATAGTGTGGTCAACGAGGAAAGCCTTTATAGCTATCGGTTGCGGCTGGGAAGACAGTTGGCGCTGGAGTCGCCTGTGGAGGTTGACCTGGTGCTGGGTGTGCCCGATTCAGGGATTCCAGCGGCGATCGGGTTTTCCCAGGAAGCAAAGCTGCCCTATGGCGAAGGGTTAATCAAAAACCGCTATGTAGGACGTACCTTCATCCAGCCAACCCAAAGTATGCGGGAGTCGGGCATTCGCATGAAGCTAAACCCGCTGAAGGATGTGTTGCAGGGCAAGCGGGTGGTGATTATCGACGACTCGCTGGTGCGGGGGACGACGAGCTACAAGATTGTGAAGGCGCTACGGGAAGCGGGTGCAAAGGAAGTCCACATGCGGATTTCGTCGCCGCCCGTCACCCACCCCTGTTTCTACGGCATTGACACCGATAACCAGGATCAGTTGATTGCGTCGCGGATGTCCGTTGAGGAGATCGAGCGCAAGATTGGGGTCGATTCGCTGGCGTATCTGAGCTGGGAGGGCATGATGAAGGCGACCCAGCAAGATCCAGGGACTTTCTGCTCGGCGTGCTTCACGGGGAACTACCCCATTTCGATCCCAGAGCCGTTGCAGCAGACAAAGATGCGCTTCGAGCCAGCTCGGAAGTAAAAGATAAAGAACCACAAAGACACAAAGGGCACGGAGGGAAGAGGAATTTCCTTCTGTGTCCTTGATTTTATACAGGACAGATGATTGATGGGAAAGCGTTACGGTGTAACGCTTTCCCATCAATCATCATCCTGGTTCTGGACGAATAGCGCTACAGGTATTGAAAGGAGCCAGTGACGGCGAGGGCGAGGGCGTCGGCGGCATCGTCGGGTTTGGGGATGGCGTTGAGGCGGAGTTCGCGGGCGACGGCTTCCTGGACGGCAAATTTGTCGGCGTTGCCATATCCGGTGAGGGCTTGCTTCACCTGGGCGGGAGTGAACTCGATGGGGGTGAGGTTGTGCTGCGCGAGGACGAGCATGACGACCCCGCGTGCCTGGGCAACCAGAATCGTGTTGCCCATGCGGTAGAAGAAGAATTTCTCGATAACCACCTGGTCGGGCTGCACCTGGTTCAGGAGTTCATGCAGGTCGTCGTAGATCATGGTGAGGCGATCGCCCACCGGAGTTTTTGCCGGAGTCTGAATCACCCCATAGTCCAGCGCCACCATTGGGCTGTCGCGGGTTAGCTCAGCGGGCAGAGCGATCGCCCCAAACCCCAGCGTCGCCAACCCTGGATCCAGTCCCAAAATGCGCTTTTCCATGCCATGTCAGCCAAAAATGTGACAGATGGCAGTAGTATACCCGTTCGCCTGACCTGAGAGAAAGTTTCTATCGTTGGATTAACCAGGGTATCGGTACACTCCAACTTAGGGGCTTGCAAGAAATAAAATCCCCATTTTTTAAAAGAGGGGGCGGCTGAGCCGCCCCCTCTTTTAAAAAATGGGGATTTTATTTCTTGCAAATTTCCTTACGCCGCATCTTCAGTCGCAATGCCAAAGACTTCGCAGAAGACCTTCTCTACTTTGTAGCCGGAGTCGATGGATTCCAGCGGGTCTTTCCGCAGACGGTGACGCAGGCATAGCACCGCAACGCGGCGAATGTCATCCACAGTCACTTCGGTGCGTCCTTCAAAGGCGGTGAGTGCCCGTGCTGCCCGGTTGAGGACGATGTCGCCCCGCAAGCCGTCCACATCCAGTTCAGAGCACACCTGAGAGATCTTCACCCGCAGATCATGCTCAATGGTGACGGACTTGAGCCGTTCCTGGGCTTCGACAATCCTTTGCTGAAGGGCATCTTGCTCGTCTTGATATTTGGAGAGGAAGGATTGGGGTTCCTGGTCAAACTCGGTGCGCTGTTCTACAATCTGCACCCGCAGTTCGGGGGTTTTGACCGTGCGGATTTCGGCGTGCATCCCAAAGCGATCGAGCAACTGGGGACGCAGTTCGCCTTCTTCGGGGTTGCCGGAACCAACCAGTACGAAGCGGGCAGGGTGGCGAATCGAAATCCCTTCCCGCTCTACGGTGTTCCAACCCGACGCCGCCGAATCCAGCAGGACATCCACCAGGTGGTCATCCAGCAGGTTTACCTCGTCCACATAGAGGATGCCGCGATTGGCTTTTGCCAGCAGCCCCGGTTCAAAGGCTTTGACCCCTTCCGACAGGGCTTTTTCAATATCGATGGTGCCGCAAACCCGATCCTCCGTTGCGCCGAGGGGCAGGTCTACCATTTGCACTTTGCGCTTGCCAATGGGAATGGACTCACCCGCGTCCAGCCGTCGCCGCACATCATCGCTCATCAGTTCGGCATCGTTGGGCGAGCTGCCGAAGGGGTCGTCGGCAACTACGTCGATTTCGGGGAGCAGATCAGCCAGGGCACGGATGGTAGTGGATTTTCCGGTGCCGCGATCGCCCATGATCATCACCCCGCCGATTTTGGGGTCAATCACATTCAGCAACAGCGCCAGCTTCATTTCTTCTTGCCCCACGATCGCCGTGAAGGGGAACACAGCCCGACGGGTCTTGGAAGCGGAAGAAGCGACAGTGGCAGTGGACGCGTTTTGCACAGGTGCGGAGGCAGTGGAAGTCACAAAGATACCTAATTACGAACCTTAACAGCATTTTTCATTGTGACACACCCGCTGGCACCGATGGGCGAGGAGGGGAAAAAGCGAGGAGTTTTTCGAGAAAAGATTGGGGCTGGGGCGGCGGTTTAGATCTTCGACTTCTTTGCCACGGGCGAAAGGGATTGGCGGCAGTGGAGAAGAAGTCGAAGATCTGTGGGCTGGGATAGGGGGTTAGATCTTCGACTTCTTTGCCACGGGCGAAAGGGGATTGGCGGCAGTGGAGAAGAAGTCGAAGATCTGTGGGCTGGGATAGGGGGTTAGATCTTCGACTTCTTTGCCACGGGCGAAAGGGGATTGGCGGCAGTAGAGAAGAAGTCGAAGATCTGGGCGGGTGGCAAGATCTGGGGTGTAAGATCCAAAGCGAGTGAAAAAGAAGGATAGAACAATGGCAGAGGCAATTCCCGTAGTCGTCGTTGGGGCGGCAGGCAAGATGGGGCGCGAAGTGGTGAAGGTGGTGTCCCAGGCGGCGGATATGAACCTGGTGGGCGCGGTGGAGCGCAGTCCCGAACTGGAGGGGCAGGATGTGGGCGAAGTGGCAGGATGTGGCGAACTGGAAGTACCCATCACCACCGACCTGCAAGCCACCCTGGTGATGGCAACCCAGGAGCGGGGCAAGCCCGTGATGGTGGACTTTACCCACCCCGACTTTGTGTATGAGAATACGCGGGCGGCGATCGCCTATGGAGTCCGCCCTGTCATTGGCACCACGGGTCTGAGCAATGACCAAATCCAAGACCTGGCAGACTTTGCCGACAAAGCCAGTATGGGCGGGGCAATCATCCCCAACTTCTCCATTGGCGTGATTCTGATGCAGCAGGCAGCAGTGCAAGCCAGCCGCTACTTCGACCATGTGGAGATCATCGAACTGCACCACAACCAGAAAGCCGATGCCCCCAGCGGTACAGCCGTAAAAACGGCGGAACTGCTGGGCGAATTTGGCAAACCCTACAATCCCCCCAGCGTTGAAGAAACCGAGAAAATGCCAGGGGCACGGGGCAGCCAGACCAAAGACGGCATCCGCATCCACAGCGTCCGGCTTCCCGGCTTAATCGCCCACCAGGAAATCATCTTCGGTGCGCCCGGACAGCTTTACACCCTGCGCCATGATACGAGCGATCGCGCTTCCTTCATGCCCGGTGTGCTCCTCGCCATCCGTAAGGTGGTGGAGATCAAGAACATGGTCTACGGCTTAGAACACCTGCTGTAAGCGTTTTCTGGGGAAGAACGTACCCGTCCCCTGTCATTCCCGCGAAAGCGGGAATCCAGAAAGGTTGAATATCCATGCCCCAGACATTTGAGATGGATGCCCATTTTCATGGGCATGACGGAGCACTCGTGTCCGCTCTGGAATATCCCGATAAGGGATCTGCGGATTAATAAAATCCGCAGATCCCTTACTGTTCGGCTACTTGTCAACCTAACAACGACACCCCTGTGCCGACCTGTATCCTCTGAGGGAATTGATTAGCAAAAGACCTCTGGAAAAGCCTGTCTGTTCAGGATTAGCAAATCAATAAAATCCCAGAGAGAAGGGGCGTAGGCAAAGCCCGCGCCCCTTCTCTCTGGGATTTTATTTTTAAGCAAGTCCCCTATGGCTAGAGCGGTTCGCCGTTGGGGGAGAGATAGCCCGTATCAATCAAAAACGCACGCAGGGCACTGGGAAAATCGGGATAGCGACCCACCACTTCTCCCTGGTCGTCGTAGATATCTAAGCCCCAGTCATAGTCGCGATCGTAGCGAGCCAGCATGAAGTTCCAGCCCTCCTCATACTCGCCCAGCAAAATTTTCTGCGCCACATAGCCTGCCAAAATGCCGTTGACCTCGTAATCCTCTGCTTCGCTGCGTTCGATCGCCTGATACATCTCCCAGGCTTGGCTGCGGAGATGATCGGAAAACTGGCGCGTCGTTTCCACCAGACTGCCATTCTCGAACGTGAAAATTTGCGAGGGAGGATAAGAGCCAGCATAGCTGCTGAAGGCATAGAGAAAATTATTGTCGAAGGCAACAAATTCTGACTTGCCATCCCCATTCAAGTCTTCAAAGACGCCACCGCCGCCATCGCGCATTTCCGATGTGGCAACCGAAAAGCCATCGCCCGCCCAACTGTAGATCTGGTGCGTCGTGCAGCAATGGGCACCGCCAGAAAAGGTTTCGACGATAACCTCGGCGTTACCATCGCTATCAAGATCCTGAAGGGCGATCGCCCCAAACACTGAAAACTCACTGGTCGTATCAACCCAGGAATTGTCGTTGTAGAAGATCTCATAGTCGAGGTCGCCATCCCAGGCATCTTCCCCTGGCTGATAGTTCACATCAACGCGAACATTGCCCGATTGCAAGGTTTCCTGGACGGGGTCTTCGCCGCCGACCTCAATGCGAGTCTGAGCCAGAGCTTGAGGGGCGATCGCCACTACACCCACTGCTATCACCGCCGAAAACCATCGCTTCATCCCACGAACCTCTAAACTCCTGAATCTATTGTTCGCTGATAGAGGCAGCAAATCGGGATTTCTTAACTATCTCTTTGGAGCTTGTGAAGGTACCTGGATGAGCAGGAAAACCCTTAAGGATCACGTACGAAATAAAACCCGGAATTTTTGATGAGAAGTGCGGCAATGCCGCGCTTCTCATCAAAAATTCCGGGTTTTATTTTATTTTCAATCCCAAGGGATTGAACCACGGAGGCACAGAGGACACAGAGGATTCTTCTCCCCGTGCTCTCTGTGCCTCTGTAGTTTATCCTCTGTAGTTTATACAGGGGTGTATACAGGGGTGTATGCAAATTAAGCGGCGCTGGTTGCAGGTTGGGAAATAATCTTTAGATCGACCCGATGGGTTTCGGGTTGTTCTAGCTCAATGCGGATATCGGGACCGAAGAAGCGCTCTAACTTCTCATGCTTGTTTTTCCAGACATCGTAATCCACATACTCCGAGTCAAATTCCAGGACGAGGGCATAGGCTCCGGCGATCGCCTCTTCTCGCACCGCCATCAGAATCGGCAGGTCATCATCGGTGTCGCCCAGCTTCAGTGCTTCCAGAGAGCTTTCCAGGTGGGTGCTTTGCCCGTAGCGGTAGCGAGTCACATCCTTAAGGATTTTGCCCTGGGTTTCGGTCGCCTGCTGTTCGCGCAGTGCCAGCACATCGCTGGGGGTCTCTTTGGAGTAGGGGACGGGGGGTAACTCGGCAGCAATCAGCGCCAGCCCACCCAGCAGAACGGGAATGCCATAGAAGAACCCAATCAGGTTCAGGGTGGGGCGATCGGTGAAGTAGGCGGCAAAACCCACCAGGGTTAAAATCCCTCCCACGGTCAGTCCGATTTTTCCCAGAGAATAGCGACCAAACATAAGTTTTTTGTACGGTTATAACTTCATTCATTATTCCTCATGTAGGCAGGTTTGGTAGGATCGAGGCTGTGTCAAATTCCGGTAAAACAAATCATGGTAGACCCGCAAATCTTACGGGAACGATTCAGAATTGTGCAGAGTAAGCGCGAATCCCTGCTGCGCCTCCTGGAGCAGCCCGACCTGGGAACCCTGCGCATCGATGTGAATCAGGCGTTGGAAGAACTGGACGACCTGATCGACGACTTCGATCGCACCTTCCCCGACAGCCCCCTCTCTGGAAATGGAGGTAACTAGACTATGGCAGAGACTTATACCGCCGAAATTCGTCACCAGGGAGAAATCCATACCATTCAGGTGAAGTCAGACCAGACCGTGCTGGTAGCCGCTCAGGAAGCTGGGTTGGATTTGCCGTCTTCCTGCAATGCTGGAGTCTGCACCACCTGTGCCGCCCAACTGCTGTCGGGCAAGGTAGACCAGAGCGAGGGCATGGGCATCAGCCCTGAGTTGCAAGCACAGGGCTATGCGTTGCTCTGTGTCGCCTTTCCTCAATCCGATCTGGTGCTGGAAACCGAAAAAGAAGATGCGGTGTATGACTACCAGTTTGGTCAGCCCAGCAAGTAAGTCCGATTTTGTACGTCCGATTTCGAATAGATTTCGAATAGATTTCGAATATATGTTGACTCAGTTTGTTTCGCTGTCGGTGCCGCTTCAGGCTAATCCGGCAGCGATGGAGCGGGCGATCGCCCAGGCACTCCAGTCTTACGGTGAGCCGTTGCGCTGGGCAATTACGGCTGTGGATACAGCAGCCCAAACAGCGGCGATCGAGGCGGTTGTAACGATAGCAACGAGGGTAGCGTGACCCAGCCTTTGACCAGACCCTATACCGTAGTCGTGATTGTGCCGACGGGCGTTGGCGCGGCGATCGGGGGCTACGCGGGCGATGCGCTGCCGGTGGTGCGGGCGATCGCCCAGGTTGCCGATCGCGTTATCACCCATCCCAATGTGCTGAATGGGGCAAGCCTCTACTGGTCAATGCCCAATGTCAGCTATGTGGAAGGCTATGGGCTGGATCAGTTTGCTGCGGGGCAGTGGGGACTGCGCCCCGTGCATCGCAACCGGATCGGGCTACTGCTGGATCAGGGGATTGAGCCAGAGTTGCGCGATCGCCACCTCCAGGTTGCCGATGCCGCCCGTGCCACCCTGGGGCTGGAGATTGCCGATTACGTGGTGACGGATGCGCCCTTGGAGGTGGAGTTGCGCACGGCGGCTTCGGGAGCCACCTGGGGCACGATTCGTCAGCCCGACAGTTTGCTGCGGGGAGCTGAGACTCTGGTGCAGCAGTTGGGGGTGGAGGCGATCGCCGTTGTCGCCCGTTTCCCCGACGACCAGGACAGCGCCGCCCTGATGGACTATCGCCAGGGCAAGGGCGTCGATCCCCTGGCAGGAGCCGAGGCGGTAATCAGCCATCTGATTGTGCGCCAGTTCCAGGTGCCCTGCGCCCATGCTCCTGCCCTCGCGCCGCTGCCCCTCGACCCCACCATCTCGCCCCGCTCCGCCGCAGAAGAACTGGGCTACACCTTCCTCCCCTGCGTGCTGGCAGGCTTGAGCCGCGCCCCCCACTTCATCCCCCAATCTCCCCCACAGCCACAGGTCACCGATATCTGGGCAGAGCAGGTGGATGCCATCCTTGTTCCGGCGACCGCCTGTGGCGGGTCAGCGGTACTCAGCTTTGCCCAATCCGCCACGCCGCTGATTACCGTGCAGGAAAATACGACACGGATGCAGGTTCCCGCTGAAGCGCTGGGACTGGAGGCGATCGCCGTCTCCTCCTACCTGGAAGCGATTGGGGTGCTGGCAGCCCACCGGGCGGGGATCAGCCCCACCGCTCTCACCACGAAATTAGCTGGCTTGAAACCTCACAAAGAGCGCAGATCACAAAATCTGTAATGGTTTTGGTAGGGGAATGGCTGTGCCATCCCCTCACCAAAACCATTACAGATGATTGAGTGCATAATCCAAGGGTTAAACAGGGTTAAGACTTGCTCCGAATATTGGCAGGGAGTGGTAGCCTGAAGGCGATCGCTAAAACCGTTCACCAGAAACATTGTGTCTGGGGACAGTCGCTAACGGTCCTGTTTTTTGTTCAATATGAACGGAAGGACAGGATAGGTGTCGCTGTCTCTCAAACCCTAAAACGTCTTCTGGACTGTCGCTGTTCCATTTGGATCTGCTCTTTTATCGTGTCTGATCATTCTTCCCCTGAACCGCTTGGCTCCTTCGATCGCATCCAACTCCTCGCCGCCATGGGGATAACGGCAGTGGTGCTTCTGGTTGTCTCTCGCCTGTGGTTGTTTTTGGATAAGGTGCAACCCCTGCCCACCCAGTTGACGCCAGAGGCGATCGCCCTGGGTTTGGCTCTCGGTGGAGGCATTACCCTTGCCAGCGAGACGATCTATCAAGCCTCGAAAACCTATCGAGACAGTGCCGATGCCTATCTGCAACTTGTCCTCCGACCGCTACGCTGGCTGGACTTGCTATGGCTGGGCATATTGCCGGGGATGAGTGAGGAACTGCTGTTTCGGGGTGTGATGCTGCCTGCGATTGGGCTGAACTGGTTTGGGATTGTGATTTCAAGTTTGTGCTTCGGGGTGCTGCACTTTTTTGGGGGGCGCTACTGGAGCTATGTCGTTTGGGCAACCATCATTGGAGCCGTCTTGGCAGTCAGCGCGGTCGCTTCACACAATCTGCTGATTCCCGTAATTGCCCATGTGACGACCAATATTCTCTCTAGTGCCCTATGGAAGTGGCGCAACAACAAATAGGGCAATCTCCAGAAAAATTGGCGAGCATGTTGCAGAAAAGAATCTCCTAAATCCCCATTTGGGGACAGCAAGCCACCCCTGCTGTCCCCAAATGTTTTTTTGATGGAGCACTCCAAGAACCGCATTAACCTGCCTATGGGAAATTACAGGAAAGCTATTGAGTGGATTGGTTTTGGATGGGGGAATTTCCGTTTGCTGTGAAGATCACTTGCTGCACGGTGCCGCGATCGCCCATCAGCACCGCAGGCTGGTTGTTATATTCCACCAATACGCCGCCAGCATTACCCGCACGGATTTGCACCTCTTCATTGGCAGTCCAGGTGCGTTGTGTCCCTTCGTTCAGCATTCCTTCAAACTCGGTTTCGCCATCCACCACAACGCGCATCCAGGACTGCTCCTGCATTGTTACCTCAACCTGGACGGGCATGGCTGGAGGCTCGGGAGTGGCAGGAGCGGGGCTGGGTTCCGCCACCGTCGGGCTGGGAAGTTCGGGGGATGGGAGTGCTGTTGGGGTTGGAGCTGTAGCCGTTGTCCGAATGGGACCACGGGTAAGCAGGTAAGACAGCCCAGCGATCGCCGCCATGATCAGCGCTACATAGAGCGCATAAAGATGGTAGGGGCGCAACTGACGAGCTGGAACTTCGCTCCAGCTTTTGGGCTGCACACTGGTTTCTTTTTTGACGGGAAAAGCCTGGGCGATCGCCTCAGCATCTAGCCCCAACTCTCGCGCATAGCGCTTGAGGAAGCCACGCACATAGACGGGCTCTGGCAAGTGCTCCAGCTTTCCTTCTTCGATCGCTCGCAAGAGTCGAGGCTGGATCATCGTTTTAGTTGCAACATGCTCAATAGCAAGCAGCTGATCCTCCCGCACTTGGCGCAAATATGCCCCAATTTGTACGAGTTGTTCGATCTGCTGCTGCTCAATTGGAGAAGTTGGCTCGCTCATTACCCTGGTCACTCTGAATCTCCTCGACAATCTCCGGAGTCTGACGCGGTCTAGTGAGACGATGCGGCAAACGCAAGGATGTAGAAATGTAATGTTAGCGTACAAGAACTAACATTATCGTAAGATAGCCATCCCTGGAAGCCGCCTCAGACATTTCTATAGAAACGTTCCGAAAGAATATTTCTTTGGATAGATGACTAAACTTTGACTTTAAGAGCTTGACTTTAAGCGTGCTCCAAGAGAATAAAGAACCCCATTGGGGAAAGCGGGTGCGGTTTAGCCTCACCCGCTTTCCCCAATGGGGTTCTTTATTCTCTTGGGTAGCTCTCAGGATCACATATAAAAGAGTTGTTGGGTAATAAGCCCAGAAATCCTTGAAAGCCTTTCCTGGCAAGCATTTCAGCGATTTTGCCGTGGAATCCCCGAAAGCCAGGCTACATAAGGGTTTCAGCGATTTCGATCACTATTTCCCAACAGGTCTAAAATAAAACCCGAAATTTTTGATAAGAAGCGCGGCATTGCCATGCTTCTCATCTAAAATTCCGGGTTTCATTTTCAAGCCGAAGTTATTGATTTCAAGTAATCAACTTCGGTTGGTTGGAGCGATCGCACCTTCCCCTCGGATAAATCGCCCAACTGAATCGAACCAATCGCGATGCGGTGCAGAGAAATAACCGGATGCCCCAATTGCTCTGCCACCCGACGAATTTGCCGATTCCGCCCTTCCCGCAGCACAATTTGCAGTTGGGTGCGGTCTCCTCGATGGGTTTCTACCTTGACTTCTGCTGGGCGCGTTTTTCTACCCTCCAGCAGCACGCCTTCCTGCCATTGTGCTAGCGTGTGGCGGCTCGGCTGACCCTCCACCCAGACGCGATAGGTTTTGGGCACATCGTGGGAGGGATGGGTCAGGGCAAAGGTCAGTTCCCCATCGTTGGTGAGCAAGAGTGCCCCTGTCGAGTCGGCATCCAGCCGCCCCACTGGATGCAGCCCGGTGCGTTGGTTGGGGGGAATCAAGTCCAGCACAGTGCGGCGGCGATGGGTGTCGCGGCAGGTGGAAACGACCCCTGCAGGTTTATGGAGCAGGAGGTAGTGGAGTTTGGGGCGAGAGTCGTGCTGAAGGGGCTTACCGTCAACCTCGATGCGATCGCACGCCGGGTCTGCCCGTTGCCCCATTTCAGCAGGAATGCCATTCACCCGCACCCGTCCTGCTGCAATCAGGTCTTCTGCTCCCCGCCGCGAAGCAACACCCCACTGCGACAGGATTTTCTGTAACCGCTCTGCCATGTTTTAGCCGTAATTCTTTTCAGTCATCTTTTTCGATCGATTCTTTTCGATCAATTCTTTCCAGTCAATTCTTTCCGGTCAATTCTTTTCGGTCGATATACTTCGGTCGATACATAAAGAGGAAATGTAACCGTTTAGGTGATTTCTGCAAAATAAAATCCCGCCAACAGGAGCGCTCCGTCATGCCCATGAAAATGGGCATCCATTACAAGCTTATCGGTCATAGGCATTCAGCCTTCCTGGATTCCCACATACGCGAGAATGACGGGGGGATATTCTTTCTCAGAAATCTCCTTAGAAAAATGCTCTGAAAGCTCACTCCAGTTTTTTTTGAAAGCAGATGCAGCAGAGCCGCATCTGCTTTCCAAAAAATGTTTTTTATAGCCTTAATCATCCTGGTTAGGGACAAGAGGGGGTGTGGGGGCGGTGCCCCCACGCAGAGGTTCCACCCCTGCACCCCGTCCTAATCCCCATAAATATAGCTATTAGGACTTACGCACTTCGTGCGAAAACCCACGCAGTTGAGTGATTTTTGGGGCGCTTAGCGCCCCAAAAATCAGCCAATTGCGTAAGTCCTGGCTATAGGTGGTCGTTCTTAGAAACATGGCGAAGGGACTGCCCAATCAAACGGTCTACCACGGGTCAAAGGGAGACAGGCATATCGGGATTGTAGCGCCGTGGTAACCGCACCGTTAAACAAGCTCCCCCCGTTTCAGGATAATTGCGCGCTTCTACTTCGCCCCGATGGGCTTCAACGATTTGTTGCACGATCGCCAAGCCCAGTCCTGTGCTGCTGCGGCGTTGCAAATCCCCCATAGCCAAGTCATTGTCTGGAAAATCTTCAGATTTAACGGTAGGTGTTGAGCTTGCAGAAGAAACCTGTGCCCGTGAAGGATCGGTTTTGTAGAACCGCTCAAATACAAAGGGCAAATCGCTTTCAGGAAAGCCAGGTCCGGCATCAATCACTTCCATCACCACCCACTCTGCATCGGCATGAATTGCCGGATCGGAATCGCGGGTTTTGCTCCGGAGATTGACCTGCACCACCCCCCAGGGCGGGCTGTGTTTGATGCTGTTATCGAGGAGGTTGATGAGCACGCGATAGATGCGGTTTTGGTCAACCTGGATGGGGAGGCGATCGCTCCCCTGATAGTCGAATTGGAGCTGTTTCTTCTGTGCTAGAGGTTCCAGGCTCATCCATGCTGCCTGGATGAGTTCGGGGAGGTTCACGGTCTCGCAGGTCAGCACCTGAGGCAGTGCTCGCTCCAGGTGCGACAGTTCTAGCAAATCTTGCACCAGAGTACTGAGCCGTGTGGTTTCGTTAATCAGTCGCTTAATCCAGCCCCGCAAAGCGGGATCTACGCGATATTCCAGTGTTTCTGCTACCAGTCGAATGGAGGTCAGAGGCGTTTTTAACTCGTGGGCAACATCGGAAGACCAGCGATCGCGCTGTTGTTTTAGCAATTCCGCTTCTTCCCGGCTTTCGAGGAACACACCAACCTGATGATGGGGCAAGGGAAAACCATAGCCTCGCAGAGGATAACCCGTTTGCTGCGAGATTTTGTTGGGATCGGGACTGACAGGGTAAAAGACCCACTCTTTCTGGCACGGCTTTTCGGCGTTGCGGGTCTGTTCGACCAGTTGATCCAGCTCGTAGGAGCGAACCAGTTCTAGCAAAAGCCGAATAGAGTCTGTGCCATCGCTGGGTGGAATGTGAAGCAGCGATCGCGCCTGGACATTGCACCATACCAGGCGATTTTCGTCATCAACCTGCAAAAAGCCAATGGGAGCCTGTTCAAAAAGGGTACGATAGCCGTCTAACTGTATTTGCAGGTCATGTTGGATCCGCTGCTGCTGGGTGATGGTCAGGGCGAGTTGGGCGGCACTGGTGTGCTTCGTCTGGTCATTGGGGTTTGCACGAAACTCCCGAACAAGCCGACGAAACCGATGGTGGAGGCGCGATCGCTGCCACACCACCAGCCCCAAACCAATGGATAAACCAATCAAAAAAGCAAAAAGGGTCACATCACCACACGCTGGATAGCTTTTGGAATAGCCTCAAACCGGGGGTCAACCAAAGCGATAGCCAAATCCACGAACCGTTGTCAAATATTCGGGACGGCTGGGATCTAGCTCTAACTTTTCGCGTAACCAGCGGATGTGAACATCCACCGTTTTGCTGTCACCCATGAAGTCGGGACCCCATACCCGCTCGATCAGTTGCTCCCGTGACCACACCCGACGCTGGTGGGTCATAAACAATTCTAAGATGCGAAACTCTTTGGGAGAAAGGCTGATTTCTTCACCCCGTACCGTGACGCGGCACTCTTGGGGGAACAGGGTAATGTCGCGATAACGGAGAGAACGGTCCTCAGGAGAGGTGGGTTCTACGTAGCGGTGGCGGCGGAGCAGTGCCCGACAGCGGGCGACCAGTTCCCGCATACCAAAGGGTTTGGTGAGGTAGTCATCGGCACCCACTTCCAGCCCCACAACCCGATCGGTCTCGCTGCCCTTGGCACTGAGCATCAGAATGGGAACCCGGTTGCCCTGGTTGCGAATCAGACGGCAGAGATCTAGCCCATTTACATAGGGCAACATCAAGTCCAGCACCACCAGGTCAATTCCTGGATCGGCTGCACCACTCCCCTCTTCTGGACTACAAACAATTTCCATTGCCGATCGCCCGTCACTGGCAACCAGCACATCGTAGCCTTCTTCTCGAAGAGCCAGAGCGATCGTTTCGCGGATGACATCTTCATCTTCAACGATAAGAACGCGCCCAAGGGTTAACGCGTTTTGGGATGAATTCGTCGCTTCGAGGGTCAGCATGGTGCTCAAAATGGATGACCTAATTCTGGTGAGATTCTGGTGAGAGAAAATTGACCAAACCAAGCGCCTGGAGGGGACGCCGAAGGAACTCCAGTCAGCACCCTACGATACAAAAATGTGTTTAAGAGGACAGACTGGCTTTAAGCACATCTTATCAAACCCTCTTCCTTTCATTGAAAAGCTTCCAGGTTATTTTATGCGATCGCCCAAACCCCCAAAATTCAGCCATTTCGAACATCTTGAGATAGCCCGAAATCAGCGACGCCAATCTGGAACATCCACAGGTCGTATCAACGCCAAGGGGTTAGCAAAAAAAAATCCCAGAGAGAGGGGGCACGGGCGAAGCCCGTGCCCCCTCTCTCTGGGATTTTTTTTTAAGCGAGTCCCCAAATTGTTTGGTCTGCGAACCCAGGGAAAAATTAGGGGAAGGTATTGTTGCTTGCATCGCCATCGGAGCCCACAGGCTGGGTAGTTTGGATGGGCATTGGCGCGACGGGTGCAGATTCAAACGGCGCAACACCAGCGGAGGGGGGTGTCTGGAGTTGGCTGAAGTATTCGTCGGTGCGCCGAGAAATCTGGCGGATTAATTCCTGAGCCCCCGGATCTTCGATTGGGCGTTGTACCAGGACGGTGATGACATAGCGCCTGCCATTGGGCAAATCCACAATCCCCGTGTCTCCAACCATCGTGTCGATGGTGCCTGTTTTATGGGCGATGATGGCTTCTGGCGACTCTACCCCCGCTGGCAGCAACGTGTTGGTCACGGTTCCCTGCATGATTTCCATGAGGCGATCGCGCGATCGCAGCGACAGCAAATCCCCCTGCACCACCCCCATCAGCAGCATCGACAGGTCACGGGCACTGGTGGCATTTGTCCCTTCCAGATCTGCCAGAGGGTTGCGCAAAACGGTCTGGCTCATATCCCAGGAGCGCACCCGCTGATTAAACACCTCTGCTCCCCCAATCTGGCGCAGAATCATGTTTGTAGCGGTATTGTCGCTGATGGTGATCATCTTTGTTGCCGTTTCCAGGCTCGAAAAGGAAGTGCCGATTCCGAGGTACTGAAATTCTCCCGACCCTTCCGCTAGATCCGCGTCCTGAATCGCCAGGGTGGCATCCAGTTGCGCCCGACCCGCATCAACATCCTGCAAAAATGCTACCAGAATGGGCACTTTGATGGTGCTTGCCGCAGGGAGAGCGGTCGAGCCGTTGATATCGACATAATCACCAGAATCCAAATCCACAATAAAGACGCCCACATTCATGGTTGGCGCAGTGCTAACCAAACCCTGGAGTTCGGCTGCCAGAGAGGGAATTGGTTGCCCCAGGCGGGTGGCGAGGGGGGCAGTTGCCCCGGTGGGTGGTGCGCCATCGGCACGGAAGAGGGGATCGACGGGGGCTGGGTCGGCAACGGCAGCATCGGCTGCCAGGGTTTCGGATTCCGATGCCAGCGGCGATCGCACGGGCGTCCAGATAGAAAGGATGGTTCCGGCGATCGCCCCAACTCCGACGCCAAAAATCAGCAAACGGGCGATGTAGACCAGCGGTGGTGGCGGGGGCTGGGCACGGCGACGGCGACGACGGGATTTGTTGGTAGGAGATGCACTGCGCTCCTGCGCCGGACGCACCTGAAGCGGGATCACTTGAGACGAAGACTTGGTTGGCAGCGGACGTAAGGCGGAGCCATTACTGCCATTGCGGGGACGCACCGGAGCCAGAGACGCACCCTGCTTATCCATTGGTTGTCGCCCTGACCGCCCAGATGTGGCAGGCTCATCCAGCAAACGCCGCAGGTTGAACTGCGAATCGGGGCGGGGCGATCGCAGCGGGCGTCGCCGACTCAGCCCCGTCGGTTGTTCTGTTGGGCGAGACATGCTGGGTCGTCTGTCGCCAGAACCACCAGAGGGCGAAGCCGCAGAAGGTGACGACGGGCGACGGGGGCGACGACGAGAGGATTTTGGATGGCGTCTAGATTCCATGTTAGAGGGCACCTTTGGGGCGACTGAACCAATGAAATAGGGAGGGAAAAGCTCCTCTGGCTAAGGTCGTTTGCTGGTTATCTTAAGAGGATTTTGAGATAAAACGACAGCAAATTTTCATGAGAATTAGGTTAGTGGGTAACTATAAAAATCAATGAACACCTTTCGCGAATTCACCACTTTGTCAATTCTGCGAATTGCCCGGTTGACTTGTTCAGCACTTTCATCCTGTATTGCACAACCTGTATTGCACAACCTGTTTCCAGGGGTAGTTCCACGTTTCGGCAGATGTGCCAGACCCTATGTTCCGACTAATCTAGCTTCATTCACTCTGGCTTAACCCAGCGGATTGGGATGCCGCCACCTGGATGCCACCGCAATGCTCTTAGGTTACTGAGTTTTGCGGAATTGGTTCATATTTTTGTGCCACCTTTTTGCCGTCTTTTTTCGCTGCTCCCGAAGCCTGCGGTTGAGCGATCGCCCCTCTCCCAGCCTATCCCCAGAGACATACTCCTAGTCCCAGAGACACACCTTTGCTGGTTTGACTTGACTCCCCCTCTCCGGGTGCTAGTATTGAAAAATACAAATTTATGTAACTTTTTATTGCAGACTCTTGTTTTAGTTCACTCTTTGTAAGGAGTAACAGTCAGAGTGCTCAGGTCGCTCTAGAGCCAGTTTGTCCCAGCTGCAATAGGTTCAGCCCAGTGGCGTTTTTAAGCATTGCCTTTTGTGCCTACCCTCCCTGTGGACTGACCCGATGGATTAAGCGATCGCCAACGTTATTTCAGGAGCTTCGCGCATGATTTCTACCTCCCAATCGGTCAACCCTTCTCTCGCCGAGATTGTGGATGAATACTTTCGGCAATCGGAAGGAGCCTGGGAATCCAAACGGCGCTACTACACCCTCAAGAGTGGTGAAGTGCAAGAGGTCGTCAGTCACCTTACGGTGCGTGCTTTGGCACAGGGTTGCCCAGAATTGCAAAAGCTGGCACGCAGGCATGAACTGGCAGACGAAAATACGATGACCTGTGGCGCTTACACAACCTGGGAAAGCAACTACATTGGTCCCAGTCCCAAAACAATGAAGGGTTCGACGGTGTTTGGGGTGATGGGCGAGCTTCTGTATCGCGATCGCGGCTTTTCCACTAGCAAGCCCGTTACTGCCCAGTTCCACATGCGTGGTCCCACCACCATGTGTCTCTACACCGAGTATGGCGGCAGCTCCTTTGAGGAAGAAATCAAACTCATTGGCACCCAGTACCGCACCCGCCAAACCATCATTACCCGCGCCGGAGAAGAGCAGATGATTGGGCAGTATCTCGAAACCCGCAAGGGGTAAATGGTAGAGGCTACTCAGTCAGTTGGTTTGGATAGGATGATGGAAATTAACCGTCCAGATGTTTTAGCGGAAGTAACAACCGCATTCAACCGCTACGAGCTTGCCCTGGTGAGCAATGATGTTGCGACCCTCGACGAATTGTTTTGGGATAGCCCCCATACCGTTCGTTATGGCGCAACGGAAAATCTCTATGGCTATGAGGCGATCGCCAAATTTCGGGCTGGGCGATCGCCCAAAGACCTGAACCGAACGCTACAAAACACCATCATCACCACCTACGGGCAGGACTTCGCCACTGCCAACACCGAGTTTGTTCGTGCCAACAAACGAGGTCGGCAAACCCAAACCTGGATACGAACTCCTGATGGCTGGCGGGTCGTTAGCGCCCATGTTTCTCTCCTCCCAGAAGATGCTGCCAGTCGCTAGCAGTCACCATCCCAAAACTGTTGGGATACTGGCTCGGTGCGCCGCTTTCCCAACACTATCTGTCCTGCTCTGACTGACACAGCGCTATAAATCAAAGTAGAACAAAAAGTAATTTTCTCGACCTCGCGGATCGCGCATTCCATGAGGGAAAAAGTTTTGCCCTACAACGGGCAGATAGGTTACGCCATATTGCTTTTGCAGCCAGCCAGCCAGGGTTGATTGCATGGTTTGCGGCGTGTGCATCAGGGAACCCGCATACTGAATATTGGTTATTTCTATGGGCGTTGCAGTTCCCTGTAGTTTTTCCATCATTGCCGCAAATGCTGCGTTTTTATTTCGAAGCCCTGCATCTGCCATATAAATGATGGGTTTAAGTTGTGCGGCTTCCATTTTGTCGGCAGTAATGGTCATGATATACAGTCCTTTCACCCTTTTATTTGAGGGCGAACTGCTATTAGTAACCTTCTTCTGGTTGAACTTATCAAACATCGTTGATTCATCTCGCAGGTTTAGCAATGGGTGGACAGGTAGCCCTGGGGCAAGACTATTTCTGGTCACTTCGAGAACGCGCTTCTGGTAATAAAGCGGATCGCAAATTAACCTTCAAGGTGAAACATTCCGTTTTCATAAAATTTTCTCTAAAAGTTCTTTATTAAATATTTTTTGTAATGTTAATTGCTCGGAGTCCTCTGAAACGTGGATAGCTACGTTTCATTGACAGCTCAGCCGTTTTGCAGAGGGTATTGGCAGAATAGATGGGCACGCAAAATAGATGGGCACGCAAAATGTGCGTGGATTCTTAGAAGGATTCTTAGAAACGGTTGGAGCAGTTATGGCGACTTCGGGTGTGGCAAACGCAGGCAAGTGGCAGTTCTGGATTGACCGGGGCGGCACGTTTACAGATATCGTGGCGCAGAGTCCGGCGGGGGAACTGGTGGTTCACAAGCTGCTGTCGGAAAACCCCGATCGCTATGCTGACGCACCCTTGCAGGGAATTCGCGACATCCTGGGGCTGGCGAGCGATGCACCCATTCCGGCGGAGCAGATTGCCTGCGTGAAGATGGGGACGACGGTGGCAACGAATGCGCTGCTAGAACGGAAAGGCGATCGCACGCTCCTCCTGATCACCAAAGGCTTCCGCGATGCCCTGCGCATTGGCTACCAGAACCGCCCCGACATCTTTGCCCGCGAAATCGTACTGCCCGAAATGCTGTACGAGCGGGTAATTGAGGTGGACGAACGTATCACCGCCCAGGGAGAAATGCTGATCTCCGTGCGCCCGATTGTGAGTGGGTTGCTGGAGGAGTTGCAGGATGCCTACAACGCCGGGATTCGCTCCTGTGCGATCGTACTGATGCATGGCTACCGCTATCCCAACCACGAAACGCAGGTGGCAGAACTGGCACGGCAGGTCGGCTTCACCCAGGTTTCCGTGTCCCACGAAGTCAGCCCCCTGATGAAACTCGTTAGCCGGGGCGACACCACGGTGGTAGATGCCTACCTTTCCCCCATCCTGCGCCGCTACGTCGATCGCATCGCTGCCACCCTCCAAAGCACAGAACCAGACCCACAAGCCAGCGCAGACCCTTCCAACGAAACCCCTTTACCCTTTACCCTTCAACCTTCAACCTCCCCCCCATCCTCCCCCCGTCTCATGTTCATGCAGTCCAACGGGGGCTTGACCGATGCGCGGCTGTTTCAGGGGAAAGACAGCATTTTGTCCGGTCCTGCGGGGGGCATTGTGGGGGCGGTGCAAACCAGTCTGCGGGCGGGGTTTGACAAGATTATTGGGTTTGATATGGGCGGCACGTCTACCGATGTGTCGCACTTCAACGGCGAGTATGAGCGCACCTTTGAGACGGAGGTGGCGGGGGTGCGGCTGCGATCGCCCATGATGTCCATTCACACCGTCGCAGCGGGGGGCGGTTCGGTGCTCCAGTTTGATGGGTCGCGCTATCGGGTCGGTCCCGAATCGGCAGGGGCGCATCCGGGTCCTGCCTGCTACCGCAACGGGGGACCGCTGGCGGTGACGGATTGCAATGTGATGCTGGGCAAAGTTCAGCCGGAGTTTTTCCCAAAAGTCTTCGGGGCAAATGGCGATATGCCGCTGGATGCGGAGACGGTGCGGCAACAGTTTGCCGCGCTGGCGGAGGAGATCCGGATGAAGACGGGGGATGCCAGATCGCCCGAACAGGTGGCAGAAGGCTTTTTGGCGATCGCCATCGAAAAAATGGCGAATGCGATCAAGAAAATCTCCATCCAGCGGGGCTATGACGTGAGCGAGTACACTCTCTGCTGCTTTGGCGGGGCGGGGGGACAGCATGCCTGCCAGATCGCCGATGCCCTGGGAATGACCCAGATTTTCCTGCATCCCTATGCCGGGGTGCTGTCGGCTTACGGCATGGGCCTGGCAGATGTGCGATCGCTCCATGAACGGGCGATCGAAGCAACCCTCAGCGAGGCGCTGCTGACGGAGCTGCAAACCACCCTGGCGGTTCTAGCCATGCAGGGACGGCAGGATCTCGCCCAGCAGGGCATCGAAGCCTTTCCCCACTCGCCGCTCGATTCCGATGAGCGGGTGCAGGTCGTCTCCAAAGTGCTGCTGCGCTATGTCGGCACCGACTCTGCCCTGCCCGTCGCCTGGGGCGAATTGGCGGAACTGCGCGACCAGTTCGAGGCGCAATATCAGCAACGCTACGGCTTCACCATGCCCAACAAAGGGCTGGTCGTGGAGGCGGTTTCGGTAGAAGTCATCGGGCATATGTCTACCCCCGCCGAACCCTCACGCTCAACTCCCCGTAACCAGCCGCTTCAACCCCTCACCACCGTCCCCCTCTACAGCGGCGGCACCTGGCACGACACCCCGGTTTATCACCGCACCGACCTCCACCCCGGCGATACCCTTTCCGGTCCTGCCCTGATCATCGAACCTACCAGCACCACCGTTATCGAACCCGGTTGGCACGCCACTCTCACCCCTCCCGCCAATCTCCTCCTCACCAAATCTCAGGAACACTCCACTCTTCAACAAGCTCAGGGCGCTGCCCATAGCACCCCTGATCCGGTGTTGCTGGAGATTTTCAATAATTTGTTTCGGGCGATCGCCGAAGAAATGGGGGTCACCCTGCAAAACACCAGCACCTCCGTCAATATCAAAGAACGGCTCGACTTCTCCTGCGCCCTCTTCGATCGCCAGGGGCAACTGGTCGCCAACGCGCCCCACATCCCCGTCCACCTCGGCTCCATGAGCGAGAGCGTCCGCAGTCTCATCGACTCCGGCAATCCCCTCACCCCCGGCAGCGTCTACGTTTCCAACAACCCCTACAACGGCGGCACCCACCTCCCCGACATCACCGTCATCACCCCCGTCTTCTTAAAGGCAGAAGGCAGAAGGCAGAAGGCAGAAGACGAATCCCCCTTTTTCTATGTCGCTTCCCGTGGACACCACGCCGACATCGGCGGCATCACCCCCGGCTCCATGCCCCCCGGCAGCCAGAGCATTTTGGAAGAAGGGATTTTGCTGGACAATGTGCCCCTGGTGCAAGAGGGGCAGTTCCGCGAAGCCGCCATCCTGAACCTCCTCACCAGCGGCGAGTATCCCGCCCGCAACCCGGCGCAGAATATTGCCGACCTCCAGGCACAGGTCGCCGCCAACGAGCGGGGCGTACAGGAGTTGCAGAAAATGGTGCGCCACTACGGGCTGGCGCAGGTGCAAGCCTACATGCAGCATGTGCAGGATAACGCTGAAGAATCCGTGCGGCGGGTGATCACGGTGCTCTCCGATGGGCAGTTTACCTACCCGATGGACGATGGCACGGAGATTCGCGTGGCGATCGCCATCGATCGCCCCAACCGCTCCGCCACCCTCGACTTCACCGGCACCTCGCCCCAGCAGCCCACCAACGCCAACGCCCCCCTCGCCATCTGCAAAGCGGTGGTGCTCTACGTCTTCCGCAGCCTGGTGGATGACGACATCCCCCTCAACGCCGGATGCCTGAAGCCGCTGGAGATCATCGTGCCAGAGGGCTGCCTGCTGAACCCGCAGTATCCGGCGGCAGTGGTGGCAGGGAATGTGGAAACCTCGCAGGCGATCGCCAACACCCTCTATGGCGCACTGGGCATCCTCGCCGCCAGCCAGGGCACCATGAACAACCTCACCTTCGGCAATGCCCAGCACCAATACTACGAAACCATCTGCGGCGGCTCTGGCGCAGGTGCCACCTTCGACGGCACCGATGCCGTGCAAACCCATATGACCAACTCCCGCCTCACCGACCCCGAAGTGCTGGAATGGCGCTATCCCGTCCTCCTCGATCGCTTCGAGATTCGCCCCCACAGCGGCGGCAACGGCAAACACCGGGGCGGCAACGGCGTCATCCGCCGCATCGAATTCCGCCAACCCATGACCGCCGCCATCCTCTCCAGCCACCGCAAAGTCGCCCCCTTCGGGCTACAGGGCGGGGAACCCGGGGCGATCGGGCAAAACCGCCTGGAACGCGAAGACGGACAGGTCGAAATCCTCAAAGGACGCGCCCAAGTCTCCGTCAACCCCGGCGACCAACTCATCATCGAAACCCCCGGCGGCGGCGGCTATGGCACAGTAAAGTAAAGCCCTTTGAATTTTGGATTTTAGATTTTGGATTTTGGAATGGTCACAGCCAAAGACAATTCCCCACAATTAACGCCCGAAGAGTACTTTGCTTGGGAAGAAAAGCAACTCGAAAAGCATGAGTACATAGACGGTCAGGTCTATGCAATGGGCGGCGGCAGCAAAAACCACAGTCTTATTGCTGTTAGATTCATTGCCATGTTTTCCACCCATCTAGAAGGGAGTGGTTGCGAAACAGGTAATTCCGATCTCAGAGTCAACATCCCTGGAACCGATAACTACACCTATCCCGATGTCAGTGTCACCTGCGATGAACGGGATAGAGAAACAACGCAATACATCACCTATCCCTGCCTCATTGTAGAAGTCCTCTCCGACGCTACAGAAGCCTACGACCGAGGAGGAAAGTTCAGACTGTATCGCAACAACCCTGCTTTAATTGACTACTTGCTCGTCAGTTCCACCCGCATTGAAATGGATTTGTATCATAAAAATGAAGCCGATGAATGGCTCATCATCAACTACCAGGAAGGCGATACCATCAAACTCAAAAGCACTAATTTAAGTTTTGCGATCGAGCAAGTCTATCGGAACTTGAATATCAATCTAGACTCTCATTAAGTTCCACGTTACAATCACCTATACGATAAACTTATTTGGCTTAAACCCAACTCATAGGAAGCGAAACCCCAAAAACTTACCACTAAATTTCACTAATTTTAAGAGATTTACTTAAGTTTTACTAATGCTAATGCAATGAAAAAAGCACTAATCTACGGAAAGCCTGAAAATTTCGTTCCTTGGTATGAGGGCTTCTGTATCGATGCCGAAGGAAATATCGATTTACAATTGAAAGGTGTTGATTTTATTGAAGTTGAAGATAAGAAGGAAATTCGGTGGATTGATCTATATACAAAAGATAGCGACAAACTTCTTACTGAGGATGACTATTACCATATAATGAGCGAAAGCCGGGGAGATGTTTTGGCTCCTTACTATCACTGTATTGAACGAATTTTTGATAGATTAAGACTTTATTGTAATGCACAGGTTGAGAAGAGTTTCTTTGATCTATATTGTGGCTTAAGCTTATGCGACTATCACATGGGAGCTTTTTTACCTGCCTTGATTCCTCATGTTTATGTCAATTGGTTTTCCTCAAAAGAAGAAAGAGCAAATAAGAGCATTCCTTACATAGTAGACTTTGTCCTCAAAAGCTCTAAACTTGGAACAGATAATTTAGTAATTGTTGAGATAGATGGTTTTTCTCATTATTCTAAATATGATCACTCTCTAAAAGTACATATTGCGTCTGAAGAAGTTTATGCTTGTCATTTAAAAAAAGATCGTTGGCTAAGAAAGCAAGGGTTTAATGTTATTAGAATAGGCAATGATGAAATCAACAGTATCCTGTCATTAGAGGAAGAAGAGAAACGATTGAAAAAGTTTTATTATTTTTTTAGAGAAGTGTTTGGGAATATGGTTTTTACTGAAGAAGATATAGCTTGGTAATTTTTCTCGAAAACTTCAAATAGAGTGCTGCTTTTGAAGCTTTGTGATTGCCTAATCTCCTCTCAAGCTAGGTGCCATAGCTTGAGAGGAGAAGCGTCTAGAGGCGATCGCTCTCACTTACTACACAAAACCATTTAAGAAATACAAAAGCTATAACCCAAGCTAAATAGCGCAGAATTCAAGAACTCGTTAAAAATTCAAGCATTCTTTTTTCTTTTGAGTTTGCAAGTTCAAAGAGTTCAAAGTTCAAAGATTCATATCTAGAGACTAGAAGAGGAAAAGAATGAAATGGAAAGTATTAAGTTAAAGTCTCGAATTGGTGAAGATGGCATTCTTAAAATACAAGTTCCTGACAGTTTCAAAAATCAGGAGCTTGAGATTGTAGTCATTTTCCAACCTCTGACTTCCTCTACAGACCAAGCCGACTCTACTTCTGAAAACACTCCTGAATCGAGGGGATGGAATCCTGGCTTTTTTGAAAATGTTGTGGGTAGTTGGGAAGGTGAACCGCTTAAACGTCCGCCACAACTTCCTTATGAGGTTCGAGAAAACCTGACCTTTGGAGAATAGGGAAAAGACAAACCATGTATTTGCTAGATACAAACGTTTGTATTCGTTTGCTCAACGATCGCAACAATTCTCCCTTCGTCCAACAATTTGCAAGGCGATCGCCCACAGACTTTAAGTTGTGTTCTGTAGTGAAATCAGAGCTATATTACGGTACTTTTAAGAGTTCGAGGCGATCGCAAAATCTGGAAAAATTAGGACAGTTCTTTCAGCAGTTTGAAAGCCTGAAATTTGACGACACATCTGCTCAAATCGTAGGACAAATTCGGGCTAACCTTGATGCGATGGGCACACCCATCGGCTCTAATGATTTACTCATTGCGGCGATCGCCCTCTCAAATAATCTCACTCTACTCACTCACAACACCCGTGAATTTAATCGAATTGATAACTTGCAAATTGAGGATTGGGAAACATGATCTCTCCCAATGGTGAAGGGGGCTATATCGCCAAGTGCTAGACTTTGTGGGAGAAGGGTTTGGGGGCGATCCGCAGGTTAATATGACTATAATTATGGACTTTTCGGCAACTTGAATATGGCTACCTATCAAGAAATTCGTCGCCAAGTTGAAGATTTAACGCCAGAGGAGCAGCTTCGATTATTAGAAGAACTGGCTGGAATTGTGAGGCATCGGATAGCGAAAACGCCGAAGCGTAGCATTATGGACCTCGAAGGCTTAGGAAAAGCTCTTTGGCAAGGGATTGATGCTAAAGAGTATGTCAATCAGGAACGTGCTTCATGGAGCAGCTGATTGAATTACGAAGGTAAAACGAATCTCTCTCCAAACCCAGGTGCTAGACTTTGTGGGAGAAGGGTTTGGGGGCGATCGCTCTATTAAAATCTTGGAACTGCATGTTGAGAAGGGGACTGAGATGAAAAACTGCCAGTACTTCTTTGAAATTTATGGTTCACACATGATCTAGTAAATGTGAAGATGACCAAGCGAGAGAAACTGCGTGAGCGCCTAAAGAATAATCCTAACAATGCAACATTTTCTGATATTCGAAAGCTTTTAGAACAAGAAGGTTTTACACTCGATCGTATTACTGGAAGCCATCACATTTTTACAAAAGACGAAATTACATTTGTCGTTCCAGTCCATAACAATAGAGTTAAGACCATTTACGTGAAACGTGTAATCGAATTGATTGAACAATCGGACAATTCAGCAAATGGAGATGAGCAAGCATGAACTATCCTATTGTGATTTATCCCAGTGATGAGGGAGGTTATGTTGCAGAAGTTCCCGCACTCAAGGGATGTCTAGCCCAAGGGGAAACTCTATCAGAAACATTAGAGGAATTGGCAACTGTCACAGCACTTTGGATTGAAACTGCAAAGAAGCAGGGACAACTCTTACCAGATGTTGAAGGGGAAATTCAGAAAGTTAAAGCTTTAAGCTACAGCTAATTCAAGCCTTGCAGCTTGCTTGTCAAGGAATTAAGCGATCGCTCAATCCCCACAAAATTCAGGTGCTAGACTTTGTGGGAGAAGGGTTTGGGGCGAGTTTCCCATAACTCGAACCGCGCCGATCGCCGGGGCAGTGCCGCATCAATCGCCTCGGTCGGCTTCAACGGGTGCAACCCATGAAACAGGATTGGCAGTTCATCCAACCACTCAAACGTTACCTCGTGCCAATCGTGCATGGCGAAAAGAGCAGGTGCTGCCTGCGCTCTTCGCCATGCTAAAGAATAAAAGTTGCGTTTTTCAGGGCAACTGGTCTGTGCTGCTGGCGCGACACGCTAAACGATTCGCAGAAGACTGAGATCCCTTCACGTCAGGGATCACGTACGAAATAAAACCCGAAATTTTTGATGAGAAGCACGGCATTGTATTTGTTTAGCGTTTATTGTTAGCAGCCGATGTTTTTACCCCCCTCAATCCCCCCTTGGCAAGGGGGGAAGCCTGGTTCTCCCCCTTACCAAGGGGGAGTTAGAGGGGGTGTCCCGAGGGTCGCTAAACAAATACTCGGCAATGCCGCGCTTCTCATCAAAAATTTCGGGTTTTATTTTCAATCCTAAGCTTGCAGACCGAGAAGTAGCACCATCGCCCTGAAGGTTTGAGGGAACCAGGGTGCGTTTTCGAGAAAACTGCTCGTGGAAAATAATTAAAAAAATATTTTATGGGCGTATATTTCTTTAGACTGGTCTTAGGGGAAACTGTTTAGTCTAATACATTTTTAGGGAGATTCTGTCTAATGCCATTCACCATTGATTCAGCCCGAGGGATCTTTCCAAATACCCTATCTGCCGATGTCGTTCCCGCTACTATCGCTCGCTTTAACCAACTTAATGCTGAAGACCAACTTGCATTAATCTGGTTTGCTTATCTCGAAATGGGAAAAACACTCACCATTGCCGCCCCAGGTGCAGCAAACATGCAGTTTGCCGAAGCAACCCTAAACCAAATTCGGGAAATGTCGTTTCAAGAACAGTCCCAGGTCATGTGTGACCTGGCAAACCGTGAAGATACACCCATTTGCCGAACCTATGCCAACTGGTCTGTGAACATTAAGCTGGGGTTCTGGTATCGCCTGGGCGAGTGGATGGAGCAGGGGCTTGTGGCTCCTATTCCAGAGGGGTATAAGCTATCTGCCAATGCCTCAGCAGTTCTGCAAGCTATCCAAAACCTCGATTCTGGTCAGCAAATTACGGTGCTGCGCAATGCCGTTACAGATATGGGATTTGCATCTAACAATGCAACCCGCGTAGCCGAACCCGTTGTTCTACCAAAGGATATGAACCAGCGGACAGAGGTAGCGATCGCCGGGGTAACCCATCCGACGGTTCTGAGCTATATGAATAATCTGAATGCGAATGATTTTGACGCACTGATTGAGCTATTTTTGCCCGATGGCGCACTGCAACCGCCGTTTCAGCGTCCCATCGTCGGCAAAGATGCGATTTTCAGATTTTTTAGGGAAGAATGCCAGAACCTTAAGCTTTTGCCAGAGCAAGGAGTGTCTGAACCTGCTGATGAGGGCTACACCCAAATTAAGGTAACAGGCAAAGTCCAAACTCCCTGGTTTGGAGCCAATGTAGGCATGAATATTGCGTGGCGATTTCTGTTAGATCCCCAGGGCAAGATTTACTTCGTGGCGATCGATTTACTTGCGTCTCCTAAGGAATTGATCAACTTGTCCCGCTAAATTGCGAAAAATCATTGGGACGACGCCCAGCGTCAGCTTCTTAAAAAAGATGGGAGAGTAGCAAGCCCGTGTCATGCTGCTCTCCCATTCATAGTCTGGAGTCTTCGAAGGTCATGATTGTTGAGAAAGCGGCGCATTGCACCGCTTTCTCAACAATTGTCATCCTGGTTCTAGGCACCTGGCGTCATACCCCTTGCTTTCCACTTGCTTTTCATTGCAGGCTCAGCTTTTGAGTCCAAATCTTAAAACCACGCTTTACAAAAAGCTACAAACCGCTAAAATCTTAGAATGTATAAGACAAAACAATTCATTAGTATAGATTTTCTGATTGGATAATGCAGCATATTAAGGACAATTGGACTGTAACTGAACAAGAGATTGCTCAGGAAATGTTTAACCGAGCTCATAAGCGAGAGAGTGAATCTCTGATCAAGGATGTTCGAGAAAAAGCAAGTGCGATCGCCAATTTAGATGAATTATGGCAATTACATGACCATTTAAGTGCAAAACGGCACGAATTAGAGGGCAAATATGAGTACGACTATACGTCTCTGCTCTTTGTTTTTGCGGAATTAATCAGAGATGGGTGGCTCCACCTTGACGAGTTGCAGCAGCTCGATCGAGGGAAGCTTGCAAAGATAACCGCTCTCACAAAGTTTTGAAATTATGAGAATGGAGTCCTTCAGCCACTAGCATGGTTGGCGTTGCTTAATCCAGGTACGATTTTTTTGTTTGGAGCCGCACGGAGCGCGGCTCCAAACAAAAAAATCGTACCCTCAATCAGCAATGCCGCCTGTTTGATGGATGCAGGTATCGGAGGGAGGGGTGAACTTAAAGCACTATTTACCCAAATATCATCATCCTGCTCTGACTTGCATAGCGCGACAACTGAGGCGTTTCTGGGAAAGAACATACCCCCGTCATTCCCGCGTATGCGGGAATCCAGGAAGGCTGAATGCCTATGACCGATAAGCTTGTAATGGATGCCCATTTTCATGGGCATGACGGAGCGTTCCTGTTGGCGGGATTTTATTTTGCAGAAATCACCTGAGGATCACGTACAAAATAAAACCCGGAATTTTTGATGAGAAGCGCGGCATTGCCGCGCTTCTCATCAAAAATTCCGGGTTTTATTTTATTTTCAATCCTGAGTGAAGGTGAGTCAATAAGAGTGCTCCAAGAAAGAATATCCCGATTTTTTGAAAGAGGGCGCGGCTAAGCCGCGCCCTCTTTCAAAAAATCGGGATATTCTTTCTCAGAAATGTCCTTAGCTCTAAAACCCCTGGAAGTTAAGCTTTCAGGGGTTTTTAACGATGATGCAATTCTTCGGTCTATTCGCCTTCAACCTGTTCCCGATATTCTTCAGCGGTCAGGGCGTCTTCCATATCTTCGTCAATCTGGTCGAGCCGTACTTTTACAAGCCAGCCTTCGCCATAGGGATCATCCGCGATTTGTTCGGGAGCATCGATTAATGCGTCGTTGCGATCGACCACTGTGCCCGTTACGGGTGCTTTCAGATCTTCGACTGCCTTGACGGATTCTACGGTGCCAAAGGTTTCGCCCTTTTCCAGCGCTGTGCCGATATCCGGCAGTTCCAGAAACACGATGTCCCCCAACTGATCCACCGCAAACGCCGTGATGCCGATGGTGGCAATTTCCCCATCCAGGCGGGCGTATTCGTGGGTGTCCATGTATTTCAAATCTTCGGGATATTCAAAGGACATGGCTCGGTTCTTCTCCAACAGGGCGTAGATATTACAGTAGTGGCGATCGCCTGAAACGATTGTGCGCCATTTCGTTGCGAGTGTAACCTGCAATTTTCGAAATTCGGCAAAATCTCTTCACCCTTCCAGCCGGGTCAACAGAATCCGGGGGAATCTAGATTGGCATCGGCAAGAAAATAAGGTTTTACAAGTGGTGCGGCGATCGCCCCGCCTATTATCCCCAATCTGCACTCGAATGAGGCAGCGTATGACCGGAAAAAGTAACTTTTTTGCCGTCCATCTTCGGGTAGTCGTAATGATGTTCAGGTGTGTGGGTGCTGCCCATTCACCTGAGGGATCTGCGGATTAACAAAATTCCAATTTTTGAGAGAGAAGGCTGGCTCTACCAGCCTTCTCTCTCAAAAATTGGAATTTTATTTTCTTGCAAGTCCCTAAACATCATTACGACTACCCATCTTCGATCTTTGACGTGCGGCACAATGGGACAGGCGGGGCAGGGAGGGGAGTGTGCATGACGGTCATCATGGCGGGGGAGCGGAGCGGGGTGGGCAAAACCACCATCACTCTGGCGATGCTGGCATATTTGCGCCGCCAGGGAAAGCGGGTGCAATCCTTCAAGGTGGGACCAGACTATATTGACCCCATGTTTCATCGCTATGTTACAGGGCGTCCCTGCTACAACCTGGACCCGGTGCTGACTTCAGAGGCGTATGTGCGCCATTCCCACGCCGCCCACAGCCAGGATGCCGAGATGGTGCTGGTAGAAGGGGTAATGGGCTTATTCGATGGCGCAACGGGGGCGGCAGATGTCGCCAGCACCGCCCATATCGCACGCCTGCTGGATGCCCCAGTGGTGCTGGTGCTAGATTGTGCGCGACTTTCCCGCTCGGTGGCAGCGATCGCCCACGGCTACCGCACCTTTGATCCCCAACTGAAGCTGGCAGGAGTGATCCTGAATCGCGTCGGCAGCGATCGCCACCTCACTCTCCTCCAGGATGCCCTCGCCACCATCGATCTCCCCATTCTCGGCGTCCTGCATCGCCACACCGACCTCACCCTCCCCGATCGCCACCTCGGCTTGGTTCCCACCGACGAACTCACCCACCTGGAAGAATTGTGCGATCGCCTCGCCACCCTCGCCGCCCAAGCCTTCCACTGGCAAACTCTCCTCCCCCTCCTAACACCAGGTCCTCGAAAACCAAAACCAGATATTTTTTTAAAACGCCCGCTGCGCGGGCGTTTTAAAAAAATATCTGAAGCGAGATTTCAGAAAGTTGGTATAACCCACCAACCTACCAACGCACCCACCCTCGCCGTCGCCCGCGATCGCGCCTTCAGCTTCTACTACCCCGACAACCTGGCGTTACTCGAATCCCTGGGCGCGACCCTCCATTTCTGGAGTCCGTTAGAAGAAGCACTGCCCGAAGGTGTGTCAGGACTGTACTTTGGTGGAGGATTCCCCGAAATGTTTGCGGCGGAGTTGGCAGAGAACCGCGCCGCGCTTCAGTCGGTGCGGCAGGCGATCGCCACGGGGATGCCCGTCTATGCGGAGTGTGGCGGATTGATGTATCTCAGCCAGGGAATTGTGGATTTTTCGGGAAAATCCTGGGAAATGGCGGGAATTTTGCCGACCTGGGCAAATATGGGCGATCGCCTCACCCTGGGCTATCGCAGGGCGATCGCACAGCACAACACCCCCCTGGTGACAGCCGAACAGGAGCTTTGGGGGCATGAGTTTCACCGCTCCAGCCTTACAGCGCCTCCTCCATCTCCGCTATACGCTCTGCATCGTTTCGAGGGAACTCCCGTCGGCAGTGAGGGCTGGCATCGTTCACACCTCCATGCGTCCTACCTGCACCTGCATTGGGGGGCTTGCCCAGAGATTCCCCAGCGCTTTTTGAGTCAAGCTTTGCAGTTTGCTAAGCGCTGAGGGATCTGCGGCTTAATAAAATCCCCATTTTTGAGAGAGAAGGCTGGCTCTGCCAGCCTTCTCTCTCAAAAATGGGGATTCTATTTTCTTGCAAGTGCCTTATGGTTGCACGGTAACAACCGTGCCGAGGCTGACCTTTTCATATAGGGCTTCGATGTCGGCGTTGTGCATACGGATGCAGCCGTGGGATACCGCTTGCCCCAGCAATTCTGTTTGGTACGTTCCGTGGAAGCCAATCACACCATCTTCCATCGGCAAAAAAGCGATCCAGCGAGAGCCAAGGGGATTGCCAGGACCGGGGGGAATATCGGCGCGGGTGATGGGGTGCTGCCAGTGGGGATCGACTTGCTTATCAATGATCTGGAAGCGCCCGGTGGGGGTTTCCCAGCCCGCCATGCCGATCGCCACGGGGTAAGCTCCCACCTGTTCTGTGCCGCGATAGACATAGGTTTGGCGATCGCTCAAATCCACCACCACCTGCACCACCTGCTCGGGCAGGGGCGACAGTAACTCCTGCATAGCCGCGACAGCAGGGACGAAAGTGGAAGATGAAGCGTAGGGATTATTGAAGGGAAGAGAATTGCCCGTACTGGCAAAGCGGGGAGCGATCGCCTGATCCGTCTGGGAATTGGGCGAAGGCACGGAGCGGGCGGAGAAGGGGGATGGAGCAACGGGCGGTGCGACAGGCGATGTCATGCCGCCGCCACCGACCGCAGCAGGTTCGGCAGCCGTATCCGTGCGTGCAACTTGCTGCAGAGCGCTCTGGGAGGGTGAGGTGTCGATCGCTTCAGCGGTGGAAGTGCGATCGCCCAAGCGAAAGCCTCCGGCAGAATTCTGGACATGCTGCACACCCATCAGCACCCCTGCCGTTAAAAAGCTCATAACCATAAAGCTACGGGCTATTGGTCCGCCGCCGTCAAACATCGCTCCTTTGTCCTAGTTCATTGCTACTAGCTCACTTACTAGCTTACCCGACACACCCTAAGCTGTCGCGTTTTCCATCGCGCCATGTGTCCAAAAAGACGAGAAGCGCAGCAATGCCGCGCTTCTTATCAAAAATTCTGGTTTTTATTTTGTACGTGATCCTGAGGAATTGAGCACGCAATGGGAAAACCGAGGTTAGATGCCGTGGCTTTTGCCAATCACCCAATGGCGGCGGAAGAAGCGAGACAGGCTACTTTCCTTTAATTGCAGGCAAATGGGGCGACCGTGGGGGCAAGTGCGAGGATTTTGCGTTGCCTGCCACTGCTCCAAAAGGGTTTGCATTTCGGGAAGGCTGAGGGGTTTGCCGTTACGGATGGCGGTGCGGCAGGCGGTTGCCACCAGGGCACTGTCAAAATCTCCGCCCAGGCTGAGTTCTACCAGAGCATCGGCAGAGTCTTCTCGCTGGTCAAGTGCCTGGGGTAGGGTGCGCACTGCCCACAGGTCTTCGCCAAAGGGAGCCAGTTCCAGGTTAAGCCGCTGCAACTGCTCCACCTGAGCCGGACGCAGTTGGCTGAGAATCAGCGGCGGGTCGATGGGAACCAGCTCCCACCGCTGGCACAGCCGTTCATACAAAACCCGCTCATGGGCGATGTGCTGCTCAATCAGCCAGATTCCCGTGGGATGCTCCGCCACAATATACATTTGATGGAGTTGGGCGATCGCCCGCAACTCTGAAGGCGGCGCGGCGATCGCCCCCTCCTCACTCGCCAGGCTTTCCACCGGAGCAATCTGTCGGGATGGATAGTTCCCCTCTGCTTCCGCACTGCGAATCAGTTGCCCCATGCGCCCCGCATAGAAATTGCTTTGGAGGCGACTGGCACTTTGCTGCAAGGCGGTTTGAATGGCATCGTGGAGGTGCGATCGCACCTCCTCCAGATGCTTCAAATACAGCTCTGCTTTGGCGGGATGGCGATTCCAATCCACTTGATCCGGCGGTAGGCGCAGATGGGCGAAACAGACCGGATGCCGCTCCCGTGGCAGGGTTCGGCGGAAGGCATTAAGGATGCTCTGCTCCAATTCCGGCAACCGCACGACCCGCCCATTCACCGCCACCTTTACCCAGTCGGGGCGATAGCGGTGGCAGCGATCGGGCAAGCCCAATGTGAGCTGTAGCCCGCTACCGGAGGTGAGGGGATGTTGGCTGTCGTGCAAATCCGTTGGCAACAGGTCGCGCACAAGTTGAGGCAAAATCTGCTGCGCCGTCTCGCTGCCCCAGATGGAAAACCAGGGGCGATCGCCCTGCTGCACCTGCCAGGTCACCTGGGGATGGCACAGCGCCAGGTGATAGATCATCAGTTGGATGGCGCGGAGTTGCTGGGCAGGACTGGGCAAACTCTGACGACGAGCCTGCCAGTCAGCGAACAGGTTAGAAACACGAACAATGGTGCCAGGGGCGATCGCCGCCACCTCTGTCTCCACCGGATTGCCCTGACGGTCATAAACCACCCACCAACCATCGGGCGATTCTGCCGAGCGACTGCCAATCTCCAGATCCGCCAGTTGGGCGATGCTGTGCAGCGCTTCCCCCCGAAACCCGAGGCTATGGATGTTCCATAGTTCATCAGCCTGGGTCAGCTTGCTGGTGCTATGGGGCAATGCCGCCTGCTGCAAATCCTCCAGGGGCAACCCCACACCGTTGTCTGCCACCTGCAACCGCCACTGGTCTGCCCAGAGAATCAGAGTGATGCGATCGGCTCCTGCATCCAGGGAATTTTCTGCTAACTCGCGCACCACTGCCGCCAGGGAGTCGATCACTTCCCCGGCTGCCATACGTTGCACCAGCGCAGCGGGTAGGGGTTGGATGGGGACGGGCATTTGGGGGTAGATGGGTGGGTGGGTAGATGGGTGGATGAGCGGATGGATGGGGCGATCGCCGTAGGGGCGGGTTTCGCAGGGTTATTCGCCGATCTAAAGGGTTTCGATCCAAACCCGCCCGGACATTCAAAATTGCGTAGGGGCGGGTTTCGCAGGGTGATTCGCCGATCTAAAGGGTTTCGATCCAAACCCGCCCGGACATTCAAAATTACGTAGGGGCGGGTTTTGCAGGGTGATTTGCCGATCTAAAGGGTTTCGATCCAAACCCGCCCGGACATTCGAAATTGCGTAGGGGCGGGTTTCGCAGGGTGATTCGCCGTTCTAAAGGGTTTCGATCCAAACCCGCCCGGACATTCGAAATTGCGTAGGGGCGGGTTTCGCAGGGTGATTCGCCGAGCCAAAAGGTTTTTGTCCAAACCCGCCCGTACATTTCCCATACATTTTAGAAATTACACATTGGGAATAACAAAAGGTTTTTGTCCAAACCCGCCCGGACGTTTCCCATACATTTTAGAAATTACACATTGGGAATAACGCACAATTTGGGAAATTGTTTTATCAGCGATCGCCAAAATACATTTACACCAAAATGCGTTTAGAAATGTGGATAGGGATCAAGATAACCCCAGGAGGAACCGCATGAGCGACGCAACTGAATGGTACATCGTGAAACAGCCGGAGGGGCATTGCACGATTGTAACCAAAGCTGATCTGCCGCCCTCAACGGCAGGCGAAGAACCGCAAACCTGGGGTCCCTTTGCTTCCCAGGGAGAGGCGATCGCCCGCCGGGTGGGACTCATCCGCGCCGGAAAGTGCCAGCCTGTGTAAGTCCACCCAACACACCCACCCTAAGCAACTATCCAAAGCATACCCAAAGCATACCCAAAGCATAGTCGCACGTGAGAACCCCAAATCTCGTTTTTCTATACGAGAGCACTAGCGCGAAGTTCAGGCTCCGCACCAGGCTTTCATTTTTCGACAGGCATTTAGGATCACGTACGAAATAAAACCCGGGATTTTTGATGAGAAGCGCGGCAATGCCGCGCTTCTCATCAAAAATCCCGGGTTTTATTCTATTTTCAATCCTTAGGGACTTGCAAGAAAATAAAATCCCAATTTTTGAGAGAGAAGGCTGGCGCTGCCAGCCTTCTCTCTCAAAAATTGGGATTTTATTAATCCGCAGATCCCTTAGGGAACCGTGATAGCCGTAGGTTGAGGGTCATCCTGGACAAGCAGCTCAACCAGAGCATCTAGCGCACCGACATATTGAGGATCCTGTTCAGTTCCAATCTGATCCTGATTGATGCTGAGGTTTTCCCGCTGTTCTTCAGTCAGTTCAATCTCAATATCAGGAGAAATCCCTTCCTGGTTAATGTCTCGACCGTCGGGTGTTAGATACTTGGCGACGGTGATAGCAATCCCTGAACCATCACCCAGCCCTCGCACCGACTGCACCAATCCCTTACCAAATGTCTGCGTCCCGACCAGGACAGCCCGCTCATTGTCTTGCAGTGCCCCAGAGAGAATTTCGCTGGCACTTGCCGATCCACCATCCACCAACACAACCAGCGGTAAATCGGTCAGCGCCGTGCCATTGGCACTCTGGGCATCGGCTACGCCCTGGCGGTTGACGGTAGAAACGATCATGCCTTCATCCAGCCACATGCGGGCGATCGAGATGCTGGCATCGAGCAACCCACCGGGGTTGGAGCGCAGATCCAGGATGAAGCCCTCAACTCCCTGTTCTTCCAGGGTTTCGATCGCCTCTTCCATCTCATTATCGGCATTGGCGCTGAACTGGTTCAGGCGGATAAAGCCAATGGGACCCTGGGGCGACTGCTCCAGGGAGTAGCGCACGGGATGAATTTCAATCCGTGTCCGCTCCAGTTCAAAATCAATCTCCTCGCTGCCCCGAAGGATGGTGAGCGTTACCGAGGAACCGACTGGACCCCGAATCAGAGAAACTGCATCATTGGTATCCATCCCTTCCGTGCTTTCGCCATCGATGCGGACAATCACATCCTGCGACAGAATACCTGCCTCCGAAGCAGGTGTCCCTTCGATGGGCGAAACAACAACAATATTTTTCGATTCTTCGTCCTGAGTAATCTGAATGCCGACCCCGGTCAGTTCACCGGAGGTATCGATCTGCATGTCGCGGAACTCGCGGGGATCCATGAAGCGGGTGTAGGGATCGTTCAGTTGCTCCAGCATCTCGCGAATGGCGTCATAGGCTTCATCTGGAGTGCTGTAAGAGCGTGCCAGATAGTCTTCACGGATGGCAATCCAATCGGTCTGGTTAAAGGTGGCGTCTACATAGGTGCGGTCTACCAGTTGCCAAACTTCATCAATCAGTTCTTTCGGACTTTCCTGAAAAAAGGCTTGCCCACGGGACAAATGAAGCCCTGCGTTGGTAATCGTAACAGCAGTAACGGCGACTGCGGTTGCGCCCAAAACAAGACCGCGCTTCGTAATTGCCATAAAAATACCTGAAACTCAGACGACGGGGGGTGAACCACTGCATTTGCAGTATGCCCAATCTAGCACAGTCCCTCAAAAGCGGTAGACGGAAAAGACCACCTTCAAAACCGATCTTCATAGAGTGCCGCAGCAGATCAAAAACTCATTTTTGGAGAGCAGATGCGGTGTCACCGCACCTGCTCCCGAAAGACCAGCCCATAGGCTACTTCGGCTCGACCCAGCGCCCATCCGCCTTGATCAGATTAATCAGTTCTTCCACGCCATCGGCTTCGGGAACCCGCTTGATTTCATCGCGACCCCGGTAGAGGGCGATGTATCCCGGTTGCTTGCCCACGTAGCCGTAGTCAGCATCTGCCATTTCTCCGGGACCGTTTACGATGCAGCCCATGACAGCAATGTTCAGCCCGGTCAAATGATCGGTGGCAGAGCGCACTTTGTGCAGCACTTCCTCCAGGTTGAACAGGGTGCGTCCGCAGGAAGGGCAGGCAACATATTCCACCATCGTGCGCCGCAAGCCCAGCGCTTGCAGGATGCTGTAGCAAACGGGGATTTCTTTCTCAGGGGCTTCGGTGAGGGAAACCCGGATGGTGTCGCCGATGCCTTCTGCCAGCAACGTACCGATACCAGCGGTGGATTTGATGCGACCATATTCGCCATCGCCCGCTTCAGTCACACCCAGGTGCAGGGGGTATTCCATCCCCAGTTCATCCATGCGCTTGACCATCAGGCGATTGGCAGCAATCATGACGGGCACACGGGACGCTTTGAGAGAAATTTCGATGTTGTAGAAGTCGAGGGATTCGCAGATGCGGATGAACTCCAGCGCCGATTCCACCATCCCTTCGGGGGTGTCGCCATAGGTGAACAGCATCCGTTCTGCCAGCGAACCGTGGTTCACCCCAATGCGGATCGACTTGTTTTGGTCGCGCAGGGAGATGACCAGGGGCTTGAGGGTGTCGCGGATCTTTTCGCCAATTTCGTTGAACTCGGCGGTGGTGTATTCGGTGCGATCGCTCTTTGGCTTCTCAAACACATACAACCCTGGGTTGATCCGCACGTTGTCTACATATTTGGCGGCTTCAAGGGCAATCTTCATGCCGTTGTGGTGAACGTCAGCCACCAGGGGCACGTTCTGGTAAGTCTTGATGAGGCGATCGCGAATCTCTTCCATCGCTTTGGCGTGAGCCATGCTGGGCACCGTCACCCGCACAATTTCGCAACCAATCTCATGCAAACGGCGGATTCCAGCGACCGCACCCTCAACATCCAGGGTGTCTTCGTTGATCATCGACTGCACTGCCACGGGATGCCCGCCCCCAATGAACACATCCCCCACAGGAACCGCACGGGTTTTGCGGCGAACAATGGTCGGATCGGTGCCAACCGAAGCGGGTGCTGCGTTGGGAGGGGTGGAAAGTGTTTGCATACCCTGTCGCTCTCTCCTATTTTCTCGATTCTAAAGGGGGAAACCCAGGTTAATACGCTGGATGAGGTCTGGACGCTGGATAAAGTCTGGACAAACCTAGACAAATCTAGGCAAAAACGGAATAGGAAGCCTGAAAAATCCTAAAAAGTTGCAGACAAGAAAAACGTAAATGATCCCTATGAAGCAAATTTAACAACTTTTGCCACTTACGTTACAGAGTGCCATAGAACGGGGCAGCCTGACACAGCGAAACCCAATTCTTCCAGGAACTAAGGATCACGTACAAAATAAAACCCGGAATTTTTGATGAGAAGTGCGGCAGTGCCGCGCTTCTCATCAAAAATTCCGGGTTTTGTTTTATTTTCAATCCTAAGCCAGAACATGAAGAACCCACTTTGGGAAAGGTGCGGCTTCGTCGTACCTTTCCCAAAGTGGGTTCTTCATGTTCTGGGAGCAGCTAACAGTTGATTGCTTCTTCCTCGCCGTCGCCAAGAGCTAGGGTGATTTCTGCAAAAGACTATTCCGCTGACAGGGGCGCTCCGTCATGCCCATGAAAATGGGCATCCATTGCAAGCTTATCGGTCATAGCCATGCAGCCTTTCTGGATTCCCGCATACGCGGGAATGACGGGGGGATGTTCTTTCCCAGAAAACGCCTGGGGAAGCAGGCTTGACAACACCATCCAATCAAAACGCAGATGCTCCTTTGTCTGGTCGCATCTGCGTTTATCGGCGTTTATCGGTGTTTAGCTGTGGGATGGTTTTGCGATCGCCCCTACTCAATATTGATAGGTTCGCCCCTACTCAATATTGATAGGTTCGTTCCTACTCAATATTGATGGAAGTAGGACCGCTGCCACTGCCACTGGGTATATCCATCACCGAGGCTTTGCGGAAGTCGGCGTAGAGTTTATCCCGCCAGGTGAAGAAGGGTTCAAACGTGCCGATATCGGCGATGCCCTTCACACCCTTGTTCTTGAGCGCATCGGGGAGGTCGAGGTAGCCACCACCGGGGAATTTGACATACATGGTGAGCGCTGCCACCGCAAAGTCTGCCAGGGTCGGCTGATCGCCCACCAGATAGGGTTGCTGATCCAGAATGAAGCACAGGGAAGCCAAGTCGCGCTTCATCGCATCCTGAGCCTTTTTGAGGACATCCGGCGTTAGCCCTGCTCCTATCTCCAGCACACCAAACAATTCATTGGGCACCACTCCCAGAGCTGTCTTCACCAGGTCTGGCATGTCTGATGGCAGGAAAGATTGGCGGAAGTCGGCGCTTTTTCCCATTTCACCTAGCATACATTTGCGGGCATTTAAGCCAATGGACTCATCTGCCCATTGTTCGATCAGCAGGCACAGCCCCCGCTGCTTCGGTTCGGTGGGAATGATGGGGCGATCGGGATATTGGCGTTCCAGGTATTCGGCGATCGCCGTCGAATCGGCAATTACTTCTGAACCGTCCTTCAGCACAGGCACCTGGCGCTGCCCCGACATCCGAAATACATCCAGTTGCCCAATCCCAGGAGTAACTTCTACTTTGCGATAGGGTAGCCCCTTGTAGTCCAAAATAAAGCGAATCTTTTCGCAATACTCAGATAGCTCGAATTGATACAGTTCCAACATGAATTTGGTGTCTCCGCATATCAGTAGAACGTCAGCCAAACACCAAATGCTATGGGCAGCATTGGGGAATGACAGGAAACAAGGAATGTTCGCCCTTCACTCATCCGTTTGTTTCCGAGGCTTCCTTAGAAAAGCCTTACGTTCAGTCTAATAGACGGCCTGCCTTTGCAGACGCTAACCAGTACACAATGCCGTTTTTTCTTACTTTTGGTCGTTTTCGGCAAATTTTGCGCCTTTATCGACGGTGAATCTGCCAAGCCAAAATCCCTGAGGTGGGCATGACTCAAACGAATAGAAGGGTTTGTTTCCGCCAGGCGGCGAGGGGTTACTGCGCCTTAATTCAACTCTTCCAGGAAGGTTTGAACCCGTCCATCGGGAGCCAGCACCAGGCGAATGGTCGCTCGCTGGTAGGGGGTGAGGGGGCTGACGAAGGTTTCGCCCAACAACGGCATGGAGGTGCGATCGATATACAACCCAGCTACTTGACCCATCGGGATGATCTGCTGTAACTCGCCATTGGCACCAATCACGAGCCGATATTCCAGGGTGTCATCCAGGGAGTCGGGCGGTTCCCACTCGGACTGGAAGTAGGAGCGCACTTCGGCAAGCTGGGGCAGGTTGGGCGCTTCGCCACTGCGGTTGATGGCGCTGGAGCCTTGTTGTGGATTTGCCTGGGCAATGGACGGTGCAGCTTCGACCGCACCATTTAGGGTGTTTGGCGTCCGTGCCGAGGGGGAGGGGAAGCCCGATGGCTCGCTCAACGTGGCATTGCCGCCTGCCTCAAAGGATTCGGGGTTGAGGGCGATCGCCGCAGGAGGTGCAGGCTGGGTGGCAACGGGTGGCTGCGATGGCTGGGCTTGTTGGGGCTGGGGTCTAGCCGGAACAACGGGCACATTGCCGCCCGGACGCATCTCGGCGGGGGTGCGCTGCACCGGACCAGAGGGGAAACCTTGATAGGGCTGACCGGGCAGCATACCGGGCTGTGCGGTGCCTCCCGGCGGCACGGGCGGCACGGGCACCCCATCCACAGTTTCGGGCACGGGGAGCAGGTCTTCCTCCCCCGGAGCCGGAATGGGTTCGAGGCTGCTGATTTCGTCTTCCAGGGAAAACGCTTCCGCATCAGCCGCTTCCGTGCCCGACTCTTGTGCTACCTGGGTGGAGGTGGGGGAAGCGATATCCATTACAAAGCGGGCAATTCCCCCCGTTGCGCCCAGAGCAACCAGTGCCGCCGCCGCGATGCTTGCCCAGCGCAACGGGGTCGAGCGGGTAGCCGATTGCTGATCTGGCAGGGAGAGGGCTTCGGCGGCATACTCATCCAGGGCATTGGCGAGGTCATAAAGCTGAGTGGTGCTGAGCTTGACCTGGTTGCCTGAAGTGAGAGTTGCCAATGTGCCCAGGTGCAAAACATGGCTGAGCAAGCCCTGCGATTCTACAAAAATTCCGGTTTCGGAGGCGGCTTCTCGCAGAGTGGTGTGGGGGCGAGGGGCGATCGCCAGTGCGGTAGACCCGGCGGTAATGGGTGCGGTGGCATTGAGATGGGCGATCGCTCCAGGCTTCCCATTGGTCTTGCCAATGGTCTTGCCATTAGCTTCCTCGGCTCCGTTGGCTGGTGTCCCGTCCGTCGTCCCCAGCAACGCCGCGAAGGATTGCAAGTCCTGGGAAAGTAGGCTGGGTGCAGGGTTGAGCAACGATTGCACCGCATCGCGCACCGCATCCGTCAGGGCTTCGAGTTGGGTGCGATCGCCAATCACCTGCACCGTTTCGGTTTCAGGCTGCTGGGGGTCGTCGAAGCTGAGGCGAAACCGCACATCCCGCACCACCGTCCGATTGGTCCAGCGGGATAGGGGCGAATCCTTCGCTTTTACCTCCAGGGTGCAGGTGGGTGGGGTATATCGGCGTAATACGGCAGTAGTCATAAAACTTGGATGGGGATGAAACCGCGATACAGTAGTAGCTCCGAAGTACGCGCCAGATAGCGCACAGGGATGGAAAGCCCGATGGGTGGTTCGATTAATGTTCCGATTGATTCTACTTTGCCCGCTCCAGCAATGCCAGCCAGAGCCGCTGAGCACCATTGGGCGCACTGTAAAACAGCAGATCAATCAGTAACTTCAGCGCCAGATAGGATCGCTGATCCGGCGTTCCATCGTCCTCCTCCATGCGCTCCTCATACATGTTATTGAAATTATCCAGGTAATCTCCCAGGAGTGCCGCTTCGTGGGGCTGGCGATTTTGCCCGGTCAACTGTTCTAGCAGGGCTACGGCACGCCGAATGAGTTCCTGGTGCTGGTTTGCCAGATGGCAGATGATCAGCACGAGCGATCGCGCCTCTTCTACATCCATCCGCTTGCGCCCCTGCCCTTTGCGGAGCGGGCTGGACTGCCGCAACCGCCACAGAGACACGCGATCGCCCACCTGGTCAGACAGACCCAGGGTTTCTGCCGCCTGCAACATCGCCTCTGACCCCATGCCCGTCAGCGATTCCAGTGCCAGCAGCACCAGATCCAGTTGCGCCTTGATATTGTCCAGTTGTTGCACATCCGGCTCAAAGTCCAGCGTCAGGTGGCGCGGTGCAGCCGGAGGGGTAGAAAGTTTTGCAGTCGGAGCCATACCCATAACCATAAATCTGAATCATCGCCCTGGGGCGAGTGTTGCTTAACTTGAAACGACGAAGCTCACGGGGAAATTGATTCTTGCATTGGGACAACGGGGAAAATGTTTACACTTTCAATGCTTACGCTTTGATATTTACGCTTTGATATTTACGCTTTGATATTTACGCTTTGCGATCGCCACTGGCTCTCACCTTAAAACATTGGCGACAAACCTGATCCATTCATCAACAAATCCAATGGATTGCAGGATGGAAGCTTAAATGAAAAAAGTCTATCGAAAGACAGAAATTCAACAGCCAGACGACCTATCAAACCCGGTCCTTTGCAGATTGATTGCAAATTGATTGCAGAATCATTGCAGACTGTCTGCCCGCTCAATCTACCCCTTGCAAGAATCATCAGCCATACCCTAGCAATTGATTCCGTGCCCTGCGACGAGAGACAGGACAGTTTCTCGACAGAACATTTTTACACACGAGATGGCAAGTTAGCGCCTCCGTGAGGGCGCTAACTTGCCATCTCGTTTTTATTTCGTCAACAGGCTCGCCATTTTTCTAAAACCCTTGATTTTGCGTGCGCTCCGCGCACGCAAAATCAAGGGTTTTAGAAAAATGGCAAAGGATCGAAAACAAAATAAAACCCGAAATTTTTGATGAGAAGCGCGGCAATGCCGCGCTTCTCATCAAAAATTTCGGGTTTTATTTTGTTTTCGATCCAAAGGTATTATTTTGTATGTGCTCCTTAGCGCATTGCGGACTTCATCCCGGTAGGATGACGCGCCAGAAGAGGAGGGCGATCGCCCCACCTGCCAGGTGTTGGGGAATCAGCCAGCGCAAGGGCTGGCGGGCGATTTTCTGGGTCAGCACGATGGAGAGCACCAGTCCAGCAATCAGGGTGGTGCCCTGGAGGAAGGCGATGACGGCAGGGTGAGCCGTCCAGACGAAAGCTTCGCCGCCACTCATGCCGAAGGTGGCAAGGCTGACAGGAACGACGCGCCCCATCTCCGTGAGTCCCAGGTGCAGGTAATGTGCCAGATTCCCTGCCAGAACCAGCGGCAGGTAGCCATACGCCAGGTGAATGAACGGCTTGGGGCGAGGGTTCTGGTTGAGGAGGCGCATGATCTGGTGGGCGAGGAGGGCGATCGCCCCTGGAATCAGCAGGGCTACACCCGATATACCGAGATGCCCCCACACATTTCCCAACACCTCAGCAGGTTGTGCCACCTGCAACGCACGCAAGCCTTCGGGGAGGTGGTGCAGAAACACGGCTCCGAACAGGAGAAACAGCAGGCAAACTTCGTGAGCGGTAGGTTTGTGAGTCGTCCACAGCTCAATGCCAGGGGGGCGCAGGTTGAACTCCACCGAGCGGTGGGGACAGGCTTTGAGACAGGTCATACACAGCACACAGTCCCGATTTTCCTGCAACTGGGCGGGATGGGAGTAGATGGGGCAGCCGTTGGTTTCTTGCCCTTCGCCCTTTTCGGGACCACCCCGATAGCACTGGTAGGTAGTGCAACTGGCGGAGCAGATGCCCTGCTGTGCCCGCAACTCCGTGATCGATAGCTTGGCGAACATGCCATTCATGCCGCCGATGGGACAGAGATACCGACACCAGAAGCGCCGCTCAAAGAGGACAGAGAAGATCACGGCTCCCGCTGTAATCAGGAGTAAGAGACAGGCGGAGAGATAGGCGGTGTTCTCCAAATTCCATAGTTCTTCCCAGAGCAGGATCAGGGTGAACATGCCGAAGAGGAACCACCCGCCCCAGCGTTCGGCTTCCGGGCGCGACCAGGAGCGCAGGGCACCAGGGAAGAAGCGGGTACGAATTGCCTGTGCCACTTCGCCATAAATCATGAAGGGACAGACAGAGCACCAGATGCGCCCCAGGAAGGGGAAGATCAGCAGCACCAGGAGCCACCACCATGCCCAGAACAGGTTGAGGGCAATGTTGCGATCGCGACTCTGCGGACCCAACCATAGAATTAAAATCACCACTGCGAACAGGGGTAACACAATGCCGTAGTTGAGGCGATCGGGCCACCAGGGACTCCGCAGCCATTGCCGAAAACCAGGATTGGCATTCAGCAAATTAAAGCGAAAGCGGCGGGTTTTACTGCTTTCCTGCCAGAATACTTCCTCCGTCAGCACCGGGGCGCGGTTGGACTGGATGATGGCACGTTCCACCAGGCTTTCCAGTTCCGAGATGTTGCCGGGAAAGTCGTAACTCTGGAGACGGCGCAGGGCTTCGGGGGCGATTTTGGGGCGATTCAATCCCTTGGCGCGACAGTAGAGGCTGATGAGGTAGTTGATCTGGGCGGCAAGGTCAGTACGCCGCACCCGCAGGGGAGGGACTTTGATGCGGTGGGTAATCTGCGAGAGTCGATCCAGTTCCGGGAGGGCGCGCTCGGCAGTGAAGATGAGGCGGGCATTACTTTGATGGGGGGGCGGCGCAATGTCGCCCTCGCGCACGACAGGGGTATAGCTGTCCGTTTCAATCAATTGGATGATAGATGCCCAGAGAGATGGCGGAAGTTCTTGAATGTTGTTGAGGAGCAGGGTGCCGTTGCCCAGCCAGTCGAGCAGTCCCAGTTTGCCGCCCACCCGTCCGAAAAGGTCGGCTCCATTGGCTTGCAGGGTATCGCAATCGACGCGGATCATGGGTTCCTTGCGATCGCCCCCACCAAAGTGAATCAACGCCGCTGCGTTGTCCTTCAGCAACCCCGGCTCCCCAAAAATCAGCACAGGTTCCCGGTCTTTCGAGGCTTTGGTGATGTCGCTGCGCAATCGCACCGCATAGCGACTGGAGCCGATGATTCCCCGTCGCACTTTGGGCACCAGATAGGGACGCAGTGCCGTCTGACGCTCTTGCTCAAAGTTGAGCTGCGCCGTCATCTGTGCAAGTTCGTCGGCGAGTTGTTGCGACAACACGCGGCTGATTTCGGGATACTGGTCTGCCAGAGCGCGGAGGCGATCGCCCTGCACCCGCCACACCTCGCATTGGCACAGGGTAAAGACGGCTTGCGTCGTCGGCTGCTCCAGCAACACCTCGCGCAAAGACAGCACAGAACCCGGCAAACGGCTCAAGCCCAGCAGCGGTTGTCCTGGTTTGCGCTGCTCCATCCGCCCCTGCCGCAGAATGTAGAGGGCAGGCGGCACAACGCCTTCGGGGATAAGCTCGATGCAGGCAGGCACAGTTTCCACCTGGATGGACTGGGCGATCGCCCCCAACACCTCCGCCGACAACGCCCCAAAAAACGTCCGCTGTTGCAGCCACTCGATCATGCTGCCGCTTTGCCCATCCATGCCGCTACCTCAGAGCCGATTAACTCCAGCCTAGCCAGGTTCCCAAGCACTATGAATTAAGAACCGTAAAGGCTCGTTGCTTTGCACCTCCAGGAGTGATGCCGTTGCGCGATTTTTGGAGCGCTCCGCCCCCGCAAATCGCGCAACAGCATCACTCCTGAGGCGATCTAACATCCAAAATCTAAAATCCAAAATGCCACAGGCATTGTTGATTGGGGAGATGTTTTTTTGTTTGGAGCCGCGTGCAGAGCGGCTCCAAACAAAAAATCATCCCTGCATTAAGGATTGAAAATGAAATAAAACCCGGAATGTTTGATGAGAAGCGCGGCAATGCCGCGCTTCTCATCAAACATTCCGGGTTTTATTTTGTACGTGATCCTAAGCGACGTTGGGGCATAAGCTACAGTTGAAGGGTTGTCCCTACGCTTGCCCGTATTTTTACTCAAGTTTTTAGCCAGAGTTATGTCATCTGCCAGCTACCTTGAAGACGATCGTCAGCCGCGATCGCAACGCCCTACCGACTGGCGTTTGATCTCCATGCTGCTGCCCTACGCGTTGCGGCACAAGCGAATTCTCATCCTTGCCCTCATCCTGCTCGTCCCCGTTTCCCTGGCGGAAGCGCTTCAGCCCATTCTCGTCGGGCAAACCATCTCCCTGATTCGGGATGAGCCCGTGGTGTGGTTCCTGGAAGACATGCCGATGGCGCAGGGCTTGAATACTCTGGCAATCCTGCTTTTGCTCACGATTGTGACGCGGCTATCCCTGGATGGGATTCAGAACTTTATGGTGCAAAAGGTGGGGCAGCAGATTACTGCCGACATCCGCAACGACTTGTTTGGGCATGTGACTTCTCTAGCAACGCGGTTTTTCGATCGCACCCCCGTCGGCAAGCTTATCACCCGCCTCACCAGTGATGTGGATGCCCTGGGGGATGTGTTCTCAACCGGGGCGATCGGCATCATCGGCAACCTGTTTTCCATCCTGGTGGTAGTGGTCACGATGTTTACCCTGGAATGGAAGCTGGCGGCAATGCTGGTGGCAATCCTGATTCCCATCACCGTTCTGATCGTTTATTTCCAGCGGCAATATCGCAAAGCCAACTACCGTGCCCGTGAAGAACTGTCTGCCCTGAATGCAAACCTCCAGGAAAACATTGTTGGGGTGAACGTTGTCCAACTGTTTCGGCGGGAAAAGTTCAACTCAGAGCTGTTCTACAAAATCAACCAGCGCTATGTTCACGAGGTCGATCGCACGATCCTGTTCGATGCGTCGGTGTCGGCAACATTGGAGTGGATCTCGCTGGTGGCGATCGCCGCTGTGCTCTGGTTGGGGGGCACGCTGGTGCTACAAGACGCCCTCAACATTGGTCTGCTGGCTTCCTTCATCCTCTACGCTCAGCGGTTGTTCGACCCGTTGCGGGAGTTTGCCGACCAGTTCACGGCAATTCAAGCCGGGTTAACGTCGCTGGAGCGGGTGAGCGACATTCTCAACGAACCCATTGAGATCCGCGACCCGCATCAGTCCAAGAGCGTTCCCGTGACGGCGCACCCAGGTCAGCCTATCGCCCCTGGCGAAATTCGGTTCGACCATGTGACCTTTGGCTACAAGTCGGACGAGATGGTGTTGCGGGATCTGGATTTCACCATCCATCCGGGTGAAAAGGTAGCGCTGGTGGGTCCGACAGGGGCGGGCAAAAGCTCCATTATTCGCCTGCTCTGCCGCCTGTATGACGTGACGGAAGGACGCATTTTGATGGATGGCATCGATATTCGGGATATGCCCCAGGCAGAACTGCGCCGCCGGATGTCAGTCATTTTGCAAGATGGCTTTTTGTTTGCGGGGAATGTGACGAGCAATATCACCCTGGGCGAATCCTACTCGATGGAGGAAGTGCGCCGTGCTGCTGAGCAAACCAATGTGGCTGGGTTCATTGAGCGGTTGCCCCAGGGTTATGACACCGAACTGCGGCAGCGAGGCACCAACCTTTCGGGCGGGGAGAAGCAACTGCTCGCCTTTGCCCGTGCGGCGATCCGCAATCCCGGCATTCTGGTGCTGGATGAGGCGACCGCAAACCTGGATGTGGGCACAGAAGCAATTATTCAGGAGGCGTTGAATAGCCTGCTGGTCGGCAGGACGGCGATCATCATCGCGCACCGTCTGTCTACCATTCGGCAGGTCGATCGCATTCTTGTGCTGAAGCAGGGGCATCTGGTGGAGTCGGGGAGCCACGAGGAGTTGCTGGAGCAAAATGGGTTGTATGCCAGCCTCTATCGTTTGCAGATGTTGGAGGCTTAGGATCACGTACGAATAAAACCCGGAATGTTTGATGAGAAGCGCGGCGTTGCCGCGCTTCTCATCAAACATTCTGGGTTTTATTTTATAGCGGTGCGCAAGTTGCTTCAGCACATGGGAGGGGCGGCGCGCCGCGCCGCCCCTCCCATGTGCTGTACTTAAAGCGCTTGCAAAACGCTATATTTTCATCGGGCAATCTCGGGGGGCAGTTGGACGATGAAGCGGGTTGCCTGGGCGTCGCTGGTGACGTGAATCGTGCCCTGAAGACAGGTGATGAACTTTTTGACGAGGGTGAGTCCCAGTCCGGTGCCGCGTTTGCTCCAGCGATCGCCCCTGGATGCCCGAAAGAACGGCTCGAAGATTTGCGTCAGATCTTCAGGGGCAATGGTCACCCCTGTATTCAGGACGGTGAATTGCAGGGTGTTTGGCAATGCTTCGACGGTGAGTTGAATGCGCTCCTGGGACGGGGTGTATTTGCAGGCGTTGTTGAGCAATTCGGTGAGAATGCGGCGGAGCACGGCAATGTCGGTGGTGATGGTGGAAACGGTAGGGGCGATCGCCAGTTCAAACTGCTGCTGGTTTTCCTGAGTGCGATCGGTCATGTCGTGGGTGATGGCGGCGAGCCAATGGGGCAGGTTCACCTCGGTAATTTGCAGTTCATAGGCATCGGCATTCAGGCGTTGCAGGTCTAGCAGGTCGTTGACCAGTTCTCGTTCTTGTCGGCACTGGTCTTGCAAGATATCAAGGTAATGCTGAATTTTCTCAGCGGCGGGGTTCTCGCTGGTAGACGGCAGGAGATTCTGTTGTTCCAGAGCGATGCGGATCATGCGCCCTGCCATGTCGATGCTGGTAAGGGGCGATCGCAACTCATGGGAGACGGTGCTGAGGAAGTCGTCTTTGATCTCGTTGAGCCGCTGCAGGTCTTCCATGTTGCGGCGGATGTCGAGTTCGACCTGCTTGCGATCGCTAATATCGGTAATTTGCACCAGCACGATTTGTTGTTCTGCCACCCGAATCAACTTCGCGGAGAGCAACCCCCAAAAGCTGCGCCCTTTCAGGGTGAGGTACTCAAGTTCCCGTTGCCATACGGTTTTTGAGAGCATTTGCGCCCACATCTCAGTCCGTTCTTCATCCGTAAAGGGATGTTTGTGGAAGCTGTTGCCGGAGCGGTTGAGCAGGTCTTCTTTGCGATCGGCTTCAAACAACGCCATTGCCCGCCGATTGCAATCCACAATCAGGTGGATGTCTGGGTTCACCAGGAAAATCGCATCGTTGGACTCATCAAAAATAGCTTCCTTGAGTTCCTGGTGGCGGCTAATCTCCAGGGCGATCGCCCGTTTGCGATCGGTAATATCTTCCACCACTGAAATGTAGTATTCAATGCCACCACTCTCGTTGCGCACGATAGAGGTGACCATATTGACCCAGATGTGGCTTCCATCTTTGCGAATGTAGCGTTTTTCGATCTGGTAAGCCGCGCGTTTTCCGGCAAAGCACTCCGCCACAAACACATCCTGCCGTTCAAGATCTTCGGGCACGGTGATGTCACGATAGGTCAGTTGTGCCAACTCATCGCTGTTGTAGCCCAGCATTTGCAGATAGCAAGTATTAGCGAGCGACAGCCTGTAGTCGGGGGGCGTTTCGATGACAACCCCGATCGCCGCATTCTGGAAAATGGCACGGAACCGTTGTTCACTAAGCTTGAGGGCAGCGGTTGTGCGTTTGCGTTCGCTAATGTCTTGCACAATGCCGAGGGTAAAGGTGTGCGTCCCCCGGTCATCGTGAATGGCAGAGCAGGTGATATGCACCCAAACGGTGGAGCCATCTTTGCGCAAATAGCGCTTTTCGAGGGCAAAGTAGTGGGCTTTTCCGCTCTCCAGGGCTTGCATGGCGCGTTTGTAGGTGTCGCGATCGCCCGCAAAGGTTAATTCTTCGTAGTCATGCCCCACCAGTTCAGCCGGGTCATAGCCCAGTAGATCGCAGTAGCGCTGATTCACACGGGTCAGGCGTCCGGCGCGATCGCACACCGCAATCCCCACACTCGCCTGGTCAAACAGTGAACGGAAATAGGCTTCTTGCTGCCGCAGGGCAATTTCTGCCCGTTTGCGATCGCTAATGTCCCGCACCATGATCAGCACAGTATTTTCTTCTATCGGCACAATGCGTGCTTCTTCATAGCGGGTTTCATCCTCAAACGGCAGTGCATATTCATACACCTGGAGGGAATGGGTCGCCAGGGCATGTCGGATATATTCAATGCGCTCCTCGGCTATGGCGGGGGGCAGGTTATCCAACAAACTTGCCCCCACATAAATGCCGTTTGGATTAATCAGGCGAATTCCTTCATCTTTGAAAACCTGCAAATAGGTACCTTCACCATCCATTTGCAAAAGCAGGTCGGGCAGGGCTTGGATAATGGCACTTGTCGTGGCTTCATTCTGTCGCAGAGAAAGCTCAGCGGTTTTGCGATCGCTCACGTCAATGATCAGCCCATCCCACATCACCGTTCCATCCTCTTGCCGGGTGGGCTGTCCTTGAGACTGTAACCACCGTACGGTGCCCGAAGGCAGCGAAATGCACCAGGTAAAATCCCACGGTTGCAGCGTCTGGGCAGATGTCTGAATTGCCTGCCGCAATCGATCCACATCATCGGCATGCACCCGCTCCCAAAATGCTTGCCCACTCAGCTTTGCCGTCGCCGCTTCCACCTCATACAAGTCGTAGCAGCCCGGACTGACGTAGAGAAACTGGTCAGACCCATCGGGATACAGAGCATATTGGAAAATGCCACCCGGTAAGTTGGCTGCCAGGTTGCACAGTTGGTTTTCGCGCTCCCGGATGGTGAGTTCGGCACGCTTGCGGGGTGTGATGTCGAGGGTAATGCCAAAGAAGTGGGTGGCTTTTCCGGCGGCACGCACAACCTGCCCCCGCGACAGGACCCAGGCAGTAGACTGATCGGGAAAGAGCAGCCGATATTCGATTTCGAGTTCGCTGCGATGGGCGATCGCCGCCTCCAGAGCTTGCATCACCCATTCCCGATCGGCAGGGTGAATTGTAAACTCGTCGGATGCCTGATGCCAATCTGTCGCTTCCCACACGCCGCCGCTGCGGAACGTGCCAAAGCGCAGGAGTTCTCCCGTTTCCAGGTTGCGCTGCCAGCCCACCATGCGAGACGAGCGCAACGCCATCCGAAAGCTATCTTCGCTGCGTTGCAAGGCGGCGGTGCGTTCATTGACCCTGGCAAGCAGGGTGCGGTTATGCTGCGCCAACAGGTCTTCGGCACGGCGCAGTTCCGTCACATCCACCGCCGACACGCTGATGCAATGCAACTGTTCATCCGCCTGCCTGATGGGGTAATAGCTGACCAGATAGATGCTTTCCACCTCTGGGTTGACATAGCTGGGACAGCGCACTTCCACATTCATCAGGGGTTCTCCCGTTTCGAGCACCTGTTGATAGAAGGGAAGAATGGTTTCCGCCAGATGGGGCGCAACCTCTGCCACAGATTTCCCTGGATAGTCCACCGCTGACTCTTGACCATGAATGCGCCCCAGCACGTCGTTCGCTCGGATGTAGCGCAGTTCTCGATCAACCAGCGCCAGCCCAATGAAGACGTTTTCGTACAGGGCTTCCAATTCAGACTGATGGGCAACCGGAGCGGGCGATCGCCCCTCTCCACGCTCCCTTGGAGGGGGGGCAGGCACGGCGCATTGCAAAAGGGTGACAAGGGTTTGGGCAAGCGCCTGGGGAGGGGTTTGGGGGGTGGCGACCAGCGCCATCCCGCCCGCCTGTCGGATAGCTGCCAATTCCTGCCGCACAACCTCCGCAGGAGCAGACAGGGCGATCGCAATCAGGCGATCGCCCTGTCCTGCATTCCGCTGCTGCTCTGCGAACTCCCAAAATCCCACCCCGTCCTTTTCCAGAGGCAACTCATCCGGTTGGGGCGATCGCGATGGCACATACCTTATCTCACCCGGAACGATCCGTGGCTCGGCAACTTCCTCTGCTCTGGGCATCGCTACTACGGGCAGGGTTGTCGTTGCCCGGAGCTGGTGCAGAATCTCCTCATCTTCGCAGGTGACACCCTCCACGGTTACCCAAATGGCTGCGGGCAACCCTGGGGGAAGCGCCGCCAAAAACGCAAGTAAGCAAGGCAGGCGATCGCTCGATGCGCTAACTCCAACAATGAAACAAGCGCTGAGGTTTGAGTCTGAAGAATTTGGGTCTGAAGAGAGAGGGGACACCATAGCGTAAAACCGCGCAGGCAGATGGAAGTTGTAAGGAGACTGTTTGGATAAAAACGGTAAACAACAGTATGGAACGGTATAGAACGGTATTAACCAAGGCAACCGTCACCCCCAGGACGGTTGGCATCAGCCGGATCGGGTGGAATTAGTTTAAACCGAGCTATCCCGGCTTTGGGTCCTGGCTTTGGGTAAATTAAATTAAAACAGATCGGCAAATAAACAGGATGGAAGAACCTCCCCTTCACGAACAGGAGGTCATTACAAGGTGAAAAAGTGAAGGTAAAAAAGTGAAGGTGAAAAAGTGAAGGTGAAAAAGTGTGGAGCGATCGCCGCGCTTGATGTTATCTCACGCCAATGCTCCAAAGCATTTTTCTAGTTTATTTGTAACCTATCGTTTCACCCCAATGCCCATCCAAAATTAGTCGATCTCCAGAAAAGACTATCCCCATTTTTTGAGAGGGCGCGGCTAAGCCGCGCCCTCTCAAAAAATGGGGATAGTCTTTTTCAGAAATCTCCTTAGGAGCGAAAATAAAATAAAACCCGGAATTTTTGATGAGAAGCGCGGCAGTGCCGCGCTTCTCATCAAAAATTCCGGGTTTTATTTCGTAAGTAATCCTTAGTCGGCCTCAAGCAATACCTTTGCCATTTTCCGCAACGTCTTGATTTTGCCTGCGCTTCGCACAAGCAAAATTAAGACGTTGAGCGCTGAGCACCCATCAAAGGCGTTGTAGCAAATTCAGCCCGTGGGTGTCTGTACCACAGGTGTGGAGCAAGCCAAAGCTTTCGCCCAGGGTAAACACTTCGCGGGTTTGCCGGGGGCTGGGGTGCCAGGGATTGGGGTTGTTGTAGGCGTAGTAGGTTTCGACGCCATCAATGCCCAGATCAGCGGCGGCGGTAATCAGGTCAGCCGCCGTAGAACGGTAGCGGTCGGGGTGTGCCAGCACCGCCAATCCCCCCGCCTGGTGGATGGCGTCGATTACAACGGCAGCATGGGCGCGATCGCCCCGCACGGCATTCCCCTGCAAATAAGCCTGGAGGTCGGCGTGGTCGGGGTCAAAGGCGTAGCCCAGGATATGCACCTCGTTGTGTAACAACTGAGCCGTAATCTCAACCCCCGTCCACAGGTGGGGGGCATCGGCAGGGGTGTGCGCTGCCAGCCATTGCTCCGCCCGCCGGAACCCATTAACCGAGTGATGGTCGGTAATCGCCAACCCCTGCAACCCAATGGAGAGCGCTTGCTGAATCAACAACTCAGGCATTAGCCTGCCGTCGGAGCAGACCGTGTGCATATGGAAGTTGTAGGAGTGGGGACAACTCTCTGGGGTGATGGATGCAAAAACTTGGCGAAGAGAAGCCCGATCTTGGGCGGTTGGAGAGAAACCCGTTTCCTGGGTCAGCGGTGTAACCATGGCGTTTGGCTCAAGGGTGTAGTTGCAACGGTCGGGCGATGAATTTTTACAGATTCTTTACATAACTGCATTCTAGCGAGAGAGTTTTGAAAGGGGTGCACCCAACCTGGGGGAAAGTTACTGCAGATGCCAGCAATCCCGGACAATCATCCAGTCTTCTTGAGTATGGATGGCGAGGGCACGGATATGGGAATCCTCAGTGGCAATATCGATGTCGTCGGGCGATCGCACATTCTTCTCTGGATCAATCTTCAACCCCAAAAACTCCAATCCCTGACAGGCTGCCGCGCGAATATCGAGGGCATTTTCCCCCACCCCAGCGGTGAAGACGATCGCCTCCAGCCCTCCCAACCCCGGCAAGAGCGAGCCAATGTGCGATCGCAGTCGATGCAGGTACACCTCCAGCGCCAGTTTTGCCTGCGCGTTGCCCTGGGCGATCGCCTCCTGCACCACCCGCAGATCGCTCGACACCCCGGAAACGCCGAGCAACCCCGACTCCTTGTTCAGCATCCGATCCAGGCGATCGGCGTCAAATTTTTCCTGGCGCATTAGGTGAATCAAAATGCCGGGATCGATGGAGCCAGAGCGGCTGCCCATCATCAACCCCTCCAGCGGCGTAAAGCCCATGGTCGTGTCGATGCACACCCCATCCCGCACCGCCGACAGCGATGCCCCATTGCCCAGGTGGCAGATGATGAGCCGCAGGGGTGAGGGGTTGCCGAGCAGGTCTGCCGCCCGTTGCGCACAGTAGCGGTGGCTGGTGCCGTGGAAGCCGTAGCGCCGAATCCCCTCCTCGTACCAGTGGTAGGGGATGGGGTAGACGGTGGCGGCGGGGGGCAGGGTGGCGTGAAATGCCGTGTCGAACACTGCCACCTGGGGAATGTCGCCCAAAATCGCCTCGATCGCCGTGATCCCCTCCAGGTTGGCGGGGTTGTGCAGCGGGGCAAAGCGGCTGTAGTCGGCGATCGCCGCCTTCACCTCTGGCGTCACCCGCACGCTTTCCTGATACTTGCCACCCCCATGCACCACCCGATGCCCCACCATGCCGATTTCCTCGGCTTTATCAATAACCTGGGTTTCCCCACTCCAGATGGACTCCAGCAAACGGTTGATCACCGCTTTGCGATCGCCGCTGGGCATCGTCTCCTTAACCTTCTTGCCGTCCTGGGTGGTGAACTTCAGTTCCGCCTTCCCCTCCTGATGCGCCCAGTCGATTGCCCCTTCCCACAACGGCTCCTGCGGCTGGTCGGGGAACTGGTCGGCAGGCAGCGCATACAACGCACTTTTCTGGCTACTCGATCCAGCGTTCATCACCAAAATCTTCAAGCCAGGGGATGCAGCGGCAGGCATGGCAGTCTCCGTTTTCTTACGTGGGCAAATGGTCAGAGGAGCGATCGCCTTCAGTTTGCCGGATCTTCCCCCCCATGAAAACGCACATAGGTTACAAAGCCGATAGTTGTCTAGGTGTTATTTTACGGCTGTAGAAATATCAGAACCTCGTTCCAGCATGTATTGCAATCTTCAGCGGCGCATTCCTCTGCGAGAAGCAAAATCCATTTCTCCTGTAAATCTGGATTAAAAACCGGGAAAGGAAAAACGGCTATTTCTTGATAGTCTTGCCATTCCTGGCTTTCAGATTTCTTTTTCCACGAATTAACACCTAGACAACTATCGTTACAAAGCCCCACCCCCAATCCAAAAAATATCCCAAAGAATCCACCCATCCACCCTACCCGGCATAACAAACAGAATTATTCCTATCGTGACGATAGACAAAAAGCTTTCTACCTTCACAAGGTAATTAGCAGAATGCTTCCATCTGCATGTAAGTAGAAGAATCATACAGAAGGTTTCTATTGATTTTCCAAATACCGAAGATCAATAGAAACTTTCCGTCTAATTCTCCCTAAACCACGGAAAATCAAGCTTTCCTGCCTTCTTACGGGATAACAAAGCCGAAAGTGTCGGGCTTTTTCCTGAAAAAATGCGGAAGAATGGTCACTCCAGCCATCTTCCAGGGATACTATACGGAAAGTTTCCGTTCACTGAATAGTAATTTCGCACACATGTAGATAACTGTTAGTGCTTAGGAACCCTATAAGTGCGAAATAACAAGGTCGCTGGAACCGACAACGCTGCCCTTCGCTAACCGCACGACATCCCGCTAGGGCGGCGTTGCGGTTCAGCTCAAACGTTCGACTGCTTCATCTCTTGTTATAGGCAGTACCTTGAACTTGCTCACCTTACCGACTTCGGTGTCTTAATAAACTATTGAAGTAACAGTCGGGGAGAAAATCCAATGATATTGAACTTGGTAAGTTGTACTACAAGGGCAATTTCAACTTTGCTACAGAAGGAGATTTAACGAGTGGCTCCACTTCAAGATAAGGTTGATAAGTTCTTAACTAATGCCTTTGGTGTAATAGATATTATTGGAAAAAAAATATTAGGAGACCTTTGGGAAACGCTGTATTTGTCCGTTCAGGATGCCTTGGCGCTAGGTTTACTAATACAGATTCCTGATAGAGTTGGTTACTGGATTACGGGTAAAAAGTTTACTGGCTTAGATGTATGTATTCAGGAAGATAGCTGGTGGAGCGTTAACCGATACGTCTGTTTTGTCATGGTGTTGTCGAATTTTGCCTTATGGGGTGTTCTTGCAGCCCGAATATTAATTCGATGTATTCAAGATTTTAGAAAGCTGAGGCAACGGAGCAGCAACAATGCACAGCAACCCTAATTATTCTCTATACGAAAAAGCTAAGGAAGGAGCTATTTCATTTCTTAAGCAGGTTGCTTTAGCTTTTCTTATATTTACATTTATGCTTCTAATAACGGGGGGTAACCCACCAAGCTGGGCAGTAGCTTTTACTTTTTGTACTGTTTTTGCATGCGTTGTATTAGAAGAAATATTTGATGGTGCGTATAACCCATTTCTCAATGTTCTTCTTTTGGAAGGCATAATTCTTGTCTTTTCATTTATTTTTACTGATGATTCGTTTTTAACCATTGTTCAATCCCTGGTTGTTTGGGTGTCGTTAAAATATCAATGGTCAAAAAAAACTATTATTTTTGGACACAAATCCCAGAGCAAAGAACAAGAAAAAGATGAAATCGACAAAAAGTAAAAGTTGTGTGCAGATCGATCAGCTTACTTCCTGAGAGTACAATAAAATTGCAATATGCAGCTACAGCAGTTGAACACTGCGTTGGAGCGGCGACTGTAGCATCTCACGTGCATTTTTAAGGCTGTCTATCACCGCTCAACTCTACCATTAGACTGCTAAGTAATTAGGGGTGGGGAAATAGACACAAAACATTTGATTAGCGTTCAAATTTAATCCATCGCATCATAGCTTTGATTCAAGGAGAAATACTGAGTGTCACCCAACCTACTCAAAAACTTTAATTTTAATCTTCTTGACTCACTAGACTTTAAGGAAGATTCTGTTCGTGAAGAACTCATTACACCACTGCTACATTCTCTGGGATATCAAGCTGATGGTGAATTTAAGATTTTGCGAAGTAAAAATTTGGTGCATCCATTTGTAATGATTGGGTCAAAGCAACAGAAGATCAATATAATCCCAGACTATTTACTACAAGTAAGAAATCATTTTGCTTGGGTCTTAGATGCAAAACGTCCAAATCAAAATGTAGCAGATGGTGAGAATGTTGCACAAGTATACAGTTATGCAATGCATCCTGAAATTAGAGTGAATTTATATGCTTTATGTAATGGTCGTCAGTTGACTGTATTTAACATATATAAAACTGAGCCTATATTTCAAACTAGGTTGCAAGATCTCGAAAAGATGTGGTCGAGTTTAGAAGACTTTTTATCTCCACATAATGTATTGAAGTATAATGCAATCGAAATAGAATTGACAAAGTTAGAGATTGAAGCTCTAAAAGCGTTCAGCAAATTTGAAGATCAACATCCTTTTAATCTCCCAGAATTTCCTGTTCCATATTCAGTTGATAATTTAGTTGAAGATCTAAAAATTGAATGGAATGAAGCTAATGAAATCTTCAGGAAATTGAGGCGACTTGGACTTGTCGAGTGGATTTTTGATAATTCATCACCGTTCCCTAATCTTAATCGCCCTATAAATGAAATACCCCCTGGTAGACTAAGTCAGACGGGGCAAAACTTGCTTAAAAAAACATGGATCTAATACTTAATCGATCTGTATTGTAATCAAAGCGGTCTAATAACGCCCATGCATCACAACCGCTGAGAGTTTAGCGGTTGTGATGCATGGGCGTTGTGTCTCTGTTAATGGGTAACTTTACCTGCCAGATCACCTTTAGGAGTACAGATATGAAGCCACCTTTTAATATTCAGTATTCAGCAATTGCAAGATTATTTTGTAAGGCTAAATGTTCCTCTTTTCAAGCAAGAACTTTTCAAGCAAGAAATAGTCTGACGATAAAGCGATATTTGGCTGCAAGTATAACCCTTTTATTGGTATTGACATTTCAATCTCCTCTCAAGGCAAATCTATCATCATCACTCTCACAACCTGTTGAAGTACTGTCAACTAGTCCAAAAATACAAAATACCAGTCAAACATCTGTTCCAAAAGCCATCATTGACTGGATATATGCTATTTCAGCTATTGCAAGTGCTGTTGCTGCTGTACTAGCTTGGGCTGCCCAATTAAGATGGTCTCAACAATATAAGGAAGCGACTGAACAGATTATCAAGTCTAAAGACACAGAAAATCAGGCGCTAAAAACAGGAGTCGAAGCTCTTCAAAAAGCCCAGGAGGAGACAGTTAGAGCTAAAGATAGCGAAATTCAAAGGCTTAAAGGTAATACGCCAAGAGCATTGATGGAATATGTAGAGGATCTGAAGAAGTTATCTGATCAAGCGATTCAAGATAAAAATAGAGAAATTGAAGATCTTAAGAAAAAAAATGCTCCTGGTATTGAGATAGTAGAATTGCAGGCAGCTAGGACTGAGATAGAAAACTATAAAAAACAACTAGAGTATATGGAGGAAATTGTAGAAGAAATGATGTTTAATCCTGCTGTACATAAATATGATGTGCGTGCAGAGTCATTTGCTGGGTGGTTTGCTTCTTCTAAAGAAAGTATTTCGGATTCCTACAATACAGATGAAGTCGCTACAGAAAAAAATATAAACTTAGAAAACAAACAGGCTAACAAGCCCAATGCACAGTAACAGATAAGTGCTTGTAAATCGTGAAGAGCTTTTGTGCCCGATGATTGGGAGGTTTAACATTCCCAATTCGATCGCCCTCAACAGCTTGCTTAACACAGGAAACCCAACAATTCTTTGGCGCTTTACTTTGTCTGCTTTGGCGATCGCCCACCACTCCTTTCATCCTCCAGGCAGACTGATAACCTCTGGCTTTGCTTCAAGGTAATTTGGGTTGGGGGCGATCGCTGTTGCACACTTCAGTCCTTGGGTGAGGTACAGCCAGAAAGTTCTTTGTCAGTATCGCTGTAGGCTGGGTTGATACTAGGAAACCTAGCCTCGCTTTTCTCCAGTAACGCTAACCATAAGCGGGATTGCACTTTAGGTTGTGGATACAATCGCTAAGTTAAAATGAAGGAGTAATCGTTTCCTTGCATAAACCCTTAGAAGAGGAACTCTTAAATGCCATTAGCTGAACTCATGTCACAAATCCAGGAACTTCCAAAAATTGACAAGCTTCGGCTAATGCAGTTTCTTGCAACAGAACTTGTCAAGGAAGAAAATGCAAACTTCTTTGTTGCGAACCAGGAGTATCCAGTCTGGTCGCCATACAATTGTTCCGAAGCTGCTAATGTTTTGATGAACCTTGTGGCGACAAAGCAAAAAGAGAAGAATGGTTGACCCTCAAAGATTTCCCTACAAGATCATTGACAGCACTCTTGGCATGGTCGATCGAATGCCATACCTTCCTTTGACGCTCAGCCTTGATGGTCAATCCTTGAATACTGAGGGGTTACTGGATACAGGCGCAAGCGTTAATGTTTTGCCATACGAGTTGGGTACACAACTAGGTTTGATCTGGGAGACTGAGACACTCTCAGTTGTGTTAGCAGGAAACTTGGCTCGATTTGAAGCTCGTGCAGTCGTTGTTGATGCTCAAGTTAGTTCATTTCCGAGGGTGAATCTAGCATTTGCGTGGACACGCGCAACCGATGTACCTTTGATTTTAGGACAGGCTAATTTTTTCTTTGAGTTTGAAGTCTGTTTCTTCCGTGCGCGTTCTGAATTTGAAATCAGTCCCAAACAAGGTGGCTAGCAGTAAAGGGAATCGCAGAAATCAACCAGTGAGGCATGGTCTAAACCCCCTTGCAACGGACGGAATGAAGATCTGAGTGGTGCTGCAAAAGTTACTAGCTGTCGCTGAAGGGGAACGCTAGATTTCCCGGTGCGATCGCTCGCCTCACTAATTTGACGCGGAAACAATAACAACTCTTTGACACTTGGCTTTGCCTGCTTCAGCGATCGCCCACCATCCCTTTCATCCTCCAGGCAGACTGAAAACCTCTGGCTTTGCTGCAAGGTAATTTGTGTTGGGAGCGATCGCTGCTGGGCAGCATTTCCCTTTAGCGGATGGGATGGCGATCGCATAGATACCACCGCATTGTAGTGACCTTGTGCGCCGCCAGCTTTAGAGTTGTTATACGTTTTTCTCCTAATAAACGGCTAAACTATTGGAAGTTCCCACCTAGATACTCAAGCGCCTTCATAAGCCGCTATCCAAAATGTCCAGACGAGATAATTTACATTCTGCTGTACGCCGGACCCTTGAAAAAGATGGATGGATAATTACAGATGATCCGTTGGTTTTGGTATTAGAGAGAACTCTGTTAAAAGCAGATTTAGGTGCGGAGAAGTTTTTTACAGCTGAAAAAGAAGGGCATAAAATTGCAGTTGAAGTTAAAGACTTTGATGCGGTGTCTGTGATCAGTGAATTGGAAAAAACGATGGGGCAACTTCAGCTCTATCAATGGGCATTAGAAGAACAAGAACCGGAGCGTGAGTTATTTCTGGCTGTGAGCCAAGACATTTATATCAAGCATTTTCAAAAGCCAATTTTTCAGTTAGCTGTTCAGCGCAATAAGATCAATCTCTTAGTCTATGAACCCAGTCAGGAGGTTATTCTGCAATGGATCAAACCTTAAGCTATACAGATATCCTAAAAAAAACAGTCCAGGAAGCCGTCGCTAATCAGCCCCGCTTGCAGGCGATTAAACTCTATCCTGTTTGCGACACTGAATCCGGCCATTTCCTGGTGTTGGCAACAGGTTGGGATAAACAACGCTGGATGGACACTATTCTGTTTCATGCCCGTTTAGTGGGACAGCAGATTGTTATTGAAGAAGACAATTTTGAGGAAAGCCTAACCCAATCTCTCATTGCTAGAGGTGTCAAAGTAGAGGATATTTCAACTCACATGGAACCCACACTTTCACCTTAAAAATGTGCATGGGCAATCGCCCACCACTCCTTTCATCCTCCCAGCAGACTGATAACCGCTGGCTTTGCTGCAAGGTAATTGTGTTGGGGGCGATCGCCCTCAACGGCTGGTTGACTGAAGCATTAATGCTTTCATCTGACGAGACGAGAGCTACTCAAGATTGAGGCAGAGCAGACGATTGCTTGTCTCACTTCGGCTTGGGATATCCTGAATATAGGTTACAGAAGGCTGTTCTATGACTTCCGAAGCTAAAGGCAAATCAGACATCATCCGTACAGAGCGCGGGCTGACCATCGCAGGCACTCGAATTACCCTGTACGACGTAATGGACTATGTGATAAGTCAATATCCGCCTAAGTTCATTCAAGGATTATTTGAGCTAACCGAGGAACAAATCAACGCTGCCTTAGCCTTTATCGAGACTCACCGCCCAGAAGTCGAAGCTGAGTATCAGCAAGTGATCCAGGAAACTGAAGAACTTCGACAATATTATGAAGAGCAGAATCGTGAACGTATTGCTCGAATTTCCACCTTACCTCCCCCACCTGGGCTGGAAGCTGCATGGGAAAAACTTCAGGCATCCAAGGCACGCCACCAGCTACAGTCGTGATTTTTTTAGTTGATCATAATTTGAACGGACATGCGCGGATTCTGCTTGGGAGCATTGCCGGACAGGGATGGCTTGATGTTGTTCCGATTCGCTTCGTGATGTTTGAGGAGGTCGGATTATCAATTGATAGCAACGATAGAGTTGTTTGGCGGGTAGCACAGAAAAATCAGATGATCCTACTTACCGCGAATCGCAGCATGAAAGACAAAGATTCGCTGGAGCAGGTAATGCGCGAAGAAAATACTCAAAGTTCTTTGCCAGTGGTGACTATTGGCAACGCCGATCGGGTGTTAAACGATTCAAGTTATCGAGATCGTTGTGTTGATCGAATTGTTGAAATTGCAATTTACATTGCCAACTACATGGGTGCAAGACGGATTTTCATTCCGTGATGATGCAGCATAATGCGGTTATTTAATGGCACTGTTAGAGAAACGCGGCATAACAACCCCAATGCACACCGATTCTCTGTTGGGGGTTCAAGGTTATCTGCGGCGGGTAATTGAGAATATTGAACTTCCCAGTGCGATCGCCATCAACAGCTTGCTTAATACAGGAAACCCAACAACTCTTTGGCGCTTTACTTTGTCTGCTTTGGCGATCGCCACTCACCCCTTTCATCCTCCCAGCAGACTGATAACCGCTGGCTTTGCTGCAAGGTAATTGTGTTGGGGGCGATCGCTGTTGCACGACCAAGTCCTCAGGCGGGGCGCAGCCGGAAAGTTATTTGTCAGCATTCAAAGTTGGATAGTACGAGATCCCTGCTTGGGAGCGCTTTCAGATTGTAGAGAGACAGCAGCCATCTAAAATAGATGAAGAGTTGCTGGGAGCCCATCAAAATACAAATGATGCGGTGTGACAAGCTAATTGATAAAATTGTTTGTAAGCTGTATGGGTTAACGGAAGAAGAGATAGCGATTGTAGAAGGAAGAAATAGTAAGCAGGAGACAACACAATGAAAATCAATATCAAAGAGAAATTATTGAATGAAATTGATATAACCTCTGATGCAATGCTTAAAGAAGTCCTGGATTTCTTGTTGTTTATTAAAGCTAAAGAGGTGCAACAAGAGCAACTTGAAATCAGTTTTCTTAGTGAACCTGTTCTGGCAGAAGATTGGTTGACCCCAGAAGAGGATGAAGCATGGCAGCATTTGTAAAAGGAGATGTTGTCGTCGTTCCTTTCCCCTTCTCAGATCTAACAAATGCTAAAAGGCGACCTGCCTTAGTCGTCGCAACGCTAACTCGAAATGATCTTATTCTCTGCCTGATTACCAGTCAATTGAGCAGTGATCCATATACCATTGCGGTTTCAAATAATGACTTTGTAACTGGAAACCTTAATCGCAATAGTTATGTTAAAGCTAACCGATTGTTCACGGCGAATGAGCAACTTATTACCTATAAAGCAGGAACTTTAACTACAAGTAAGATTAATGAAGTCGTTGAAAAAATAATTGAGATCTTGCAGCAGTAAATTTTAAATTCACCATCACGTAGCCAAATCCGACGGTACAACAAGTCGTTGCAGAAGAATGGAGATGATCAGTAGTGATGCCTAAGTTATCTACCGTCGCTGAACTCAATCGTTCAACTTCCCAGTGCGATCGCCCTCAATAGCTTGCTTAACACAGGAACCCTAACAACTCTTTAGCACTTTACTTTGTCTGCTTTGGCGATCGCCACTCACCCCTTTCATCCTCCCAGCAGACTGATAACCGCTTGCTTTGCTGCAAGGTGATTGGGGTTGGGGGCGATCGCTGTTTCACACTTCAGTCCTCGCGTGGGACACAGCCAGAAAGCTATCTGTCAGCATTCAAGGTTATATGGTGCGAGATCCCTGCTTGGGAACGCCTTCAGATTGTAGAGAGACAGCAGCCATCTAAAATAGATAAAGAGTTGCTGGGAAGGGCGATGACATTACAAGAACTACAAAATCAAGCATTGCAGTTGTCGATTGGCGATCGCTGGCGTTTAGTGCAGTCGTTGTTGAATTCCATTCAACAGGAAACCCTCGTGGTTAGTCCTTCAGCCACAAATATGAATGTTTTGAAAAGTCTTGATCCCTGGACTCAAAGCCTAATTGGAGTAGTTCAGCCAGGTATAGAAGAGCCTACAGAGTCCTATGTGAACTACCTGGAGGAGAAATATAGTTGAGGCGAGTGTTGTTTGACAGCGATGTTTTGCTTGATGTTCTGGCTCAACGACAACCCTTTGTGGTTGCTTCTGCCCAGGCGTTAAACACAGCAACGCAACCCCAAGTGCAGGGGTATGTTGCGGGTCATGCTGTAACGAATATTTTTTATATTTTGCGCCGCCAAGTTGGACGTGAAACAGCACGGGAGCTTCTATCAAGGCTATTACAGCATCTTCAGATTGCTGATGTAACAGACGAGGTTATTAGATCTGCCTTACAAAGTGCAATGACAGATTTTGAAGATGCTGTAACGGCTGAAGCTGCCAGTGCTATGGGATTAGAAATTATTGTGACTCGAAATACGCCTGATTTTACTGCTTCTCCAATCCCCGCAATGTTGCCAGCAGAGTTTTTGCTTATGCCGTTGGAGTAAGCGATCGCTGGTAAACCCGGCATACCAAAATGCTGTGCTAGTGCGATCGCCCACCACCCCTTCCATCCTCCTAGCAAACTGACAACCTCTGGCTTTGCTGCAAGGTGATTTGGGTTGGGGGCGATCGCTGTTGGGTCGCATTCCCTTTATAAGTAATCCACTATTCGGTAAGGTTTTGATGCGTTACGCTGGCGCTAACGCATCCGACGAAAGAGTAGAACGGGTTTGCGGGGGTTCCCAAATTTACGGCAATATAGCCGCAGGCATCCATTAAGGGAACTTGCCTACTTACTTACGTTAAAATGCGATCGCTAGTTTTTAGGAGGATGAGATATGACGAAAAAAGGAGGAAAAAAGAATAAAGGAGGAGGAGGTAAAGGATTTGGGAAGGTGGCAAAACCATCAAAACCTAGTTTTGAGGATCTTGTGGTGATCACAGACTTTGAGCCTCCAGATATGACAGAAACTTGGGCTGAACAAGAATCTCGTATTACTGCACTGCTCGGTGATCCGGATGAGTGTCCATTCCAAGAGGGGGTAACAAAGTTTTATAATCATTTGAGCAGTTCTTTAGAGCTGCCAGATGAAGTTACTGGCATTGAAGATTTTCGGTGGGAAGAGCAGTATGTCTTGGGTCCTTCTAAACCTAAAGAGTATGAAAGGCTAAGGAAAACGCAACCCTCTTATCAAGATACGTTTGAGCTTTTGTCTATCGAGCAGGGCGTTATATCAAAGTGGATGCTTTTTGGGGGTGAAGACCTGGCTGCTCATGTTCGGCGCAAGTCTGATGGTAAAAAGTTCTGTCTTGGATTAGCTGAGTTAGAGTTTACTAATGCAGCGTCCAAAAACTATCAATTGCTTCACGATTACGTGGTGTATTTTGTCAATTATCGATGATTTGGGCTAACAAAATGTAGTGCCACTGGCACAATGATGCAGCATTTTATTCCCATACAACCTGCCTAAAGTGCGATCGCTCGTTTCGCTAATTTGGTGTAAGGCGTTTTCTGGGAAAGAACATACCCCCGTCATTCCCGCGTGTGCGGGAATCCAGGAAGGCTGAATGCCTATAACCAATAAGCTTGTAAAAGATGTCCATTTTCATGGGCATGACGGAGCGCTCCTGGGGATTGAGGAAGAATGGCGAGAATGTTGAGAAAAACTTTTTTTAGGGAAGGCGATCGCTCAGTTCACTAATTCCTGGCACATGGAGCGATCGCCGCTGCCATATCCGGTACATCAGCCACAGATTCATCCCAAAATAGGCGGAGGTTGCGGTAGCATTGAGCACCCAGAGCGGCAGCGAGTGTGCCGTTTGCGCTCCCACTCCAGACAGCAGATAACTCAGCATCCACACCATGCCCAGGGTGATGGCAGTGCGGCACACCGCCCGCTCCTTGCGATCGCCCTTCCCCTGCGCCATCCGCCAGCCCGCCGGGAAGACCCCGATCACCGGAATCAGATAGATGAACAGCCGCAGCCGTTTCATGGCTTGAGGATCAAAAGGGTCGTCGTAGCGAGACATGGCAAGGACTGGGTAATGAGTTGAATGGTGGGATACTCAGCGTAGATGGGCTGATCACGAAAGGATGGAGAGCAGCAAATATTATTGTACTTGCTCAGCCCAGGAAGCAACAAAACCAAGGGTTTTGGAAAAATGGCGATCAGGCTGTTCCAAACATGGGCTTTTTGTTGGTTGGAGTACGCTTAAACCCAGAATTTTTGATGAGCAGTGCGGCAACGTTGCGCTGCTCATCAAAAATTCTGGGTTTTGTTTCGTATGTGATCCTTAGAAAATGGTGAGTCCGTTGATTTTAATGTGGAAATTCCTGGGTTCGATCCTACAATTCCTGTCAGCACAGGGCATTGCTTGTTTGTTTTTTCTGGGGCTGCTATGGGATTTCTGACTGCCGCACAACACCACCACTACTATGTCCGGGAGGCAATCCGGGCGGGAATCCATGCGCCCCTGCTGGCTGCCCTGCATGTGGTGCATCAGTCGCCCATGCTGGCAGATGATGAAGTGGGGTTGGGTATCTCTCCTGCTAACCGGATTGGGTTGGAGGAGGTGAGCCTGTTTCCGGGGCAGGTGGCGATCGCCGCCAGCACCCTCCGCAGCCTCATCAGTCGCCTCACCGCCCAGGGCTGGGAAGCTACGGATTTGTGGAACGAAGACCTGGGGCGCTACACCGATCGATTTCTGGAAATGCTCGCCAATGGCTATGTGCCCCCAGCCAGCGATACCAGTGCCGCCCAACTGGAGAGCAGTGACGTTGAGTTATTGCAATCGATGTACCAGGCAGAGGTGCAAGCAGCCCATGAAGCCTCAGGATTAACGGGAAATCTGGGATTTGTAGACCTGGCACTGTTGCATTTTGTTGGGCAACTGCCGACCTACTATCAGGGTTTGGACTATCAGCGGCAGGCATTACTGGAAGCGGTGCGGCTCTGGCGCAAGTTGGACAGCCCCCAGATGGCGATCGCCGCTCTCCAGGCAGACAGCGACGAATCGCTGCTTACCGATGCGGCAATGGATCGGGTATTGCTGGAGGTGCTCTCTAAACTGGGCAGCAGCTATGACGGCTATCCCCATCAACGGGAGGCTTTGCTGCGGCTGGTGCAGGGCTGGCGACAACTCCCCAGCCGCGAGGCAGCGATCGCCTCCCTCCAATCAGACGACGGTGCTGCCTTACCCGACACAACCCTTGATGCCGCCCTCATCGCCTTTGTGCAGCAGCTTCCCCATACCTATCAGGGCAAAGGCGAACAGCGCAACATCCTCACCGATGCCTACCGCCTGTGGCATGACCTGGACAGCCGTACCGCTGCCATTCGCAAACTGGGGGTAGAACCCAAAGGCCTGGTGGATGCCAGCCGCGAGGAACTCGAAGCCAGCGCGCGTCACCTGGATCGCAACCTGCTACGCTTCCTCCGCACCGTTCCCGCCCATTACACCGAAAGCGCCCCCCAGCGAGCCGCCTTACTCAAGTTGGTCGAGCGCTGGCGAGACTTAGAGCAACCTGCCCAGGCTCAGCAAAGCCTGTTTGATGATCTGCGCCGCATGGAGCGGGCAGCAGCCCTGTCGGAAGATGCACCGCCGCCGCCCGTGCCCAGTCCCGTCTCCGCCCGCCCAACCAACTGGATGCTGGACAACCTGCAACTCACGGCTCCGATGGTTCCTGGTGGGCAGTTAACCTGGGCGATCGCCACCCAGGGGGGCATCTGGTATCCTGACAACCAAACCATTGTCAATGCCATGGTGATGCTGGCGGAGCAGTTGGAGGAAGTGAGCGATCGCCTCGGTCGCCGCCTCTACATTGCCCTCTGGTACTGTCCTTCCGAAATTCCGATGACCTTCAACACCCCCGGCAACAGTCACGAAACGGGCAGCGCAGTGAAACTGTTTTGCGAAGGACTTACTAACAGCCAGATCTATTGGTCACTAGATCCCTGGTGGCAGGGGGGCTTGGGACGAATCCGCCAATTTCCTCACCTGATCCATCTCGATTGGGGGGGCGATCGCACCCGCTGGCTCTACTAGCTCAAGGCATAAGGGACTTGCTTAAAAATAAAATCCCAGAGAGAGGGAGCAGCTTAGCGCTTAGCCGCTCCCTCTCTCTAAAAATGGGGATATTCTTTTCTGGAGATCGCCTAAGAAACCTCGAATTTGGGGGAATAAGCCGGATTTCTGTCCAGCACCTTTTAACAAATCTATAAGTTAATTTGTGCTGTTTAATGAACGTGTGATGTTTTTGGACAGCATCCGGGGCATCTTAGATCTATAGACCGAACCTGCCAACTCCCACTGCTATGTCAAACTCAATTATCCTTGTCGAACCAACCCTGGCTCAAGCGCCTACCAATCCTCCGCAACCTCGGGGTGGGCAAATTTGGATGTATTCCAGTATTTTTCTGGTTTTGGCATTAATCGGCTTGGGTGTCTATACCAAGCTGCAACTCAAGAAGTTGAAGAAAGAGAAGCGGTTTGAGGAGTATAAAAATCGGGAACTTCAGAAGAAATTGAAGCTGGCACTGAGCACCATCAGCAAGATGGAGAAAAACCCCGACCTCATCCACTCCCGCGAATTTAACCTGGATTATTTGCGGATGCGGATGGCAGAGGAGCAGTTTCACTTTGCGATCGTCAACCAGATCAAGATTAAGGTCAAAGAAAAAATTACGGTGGCATTGCGTCCGCATCAGGCAGAGCAGGGAACTCTGGGAATTGCCAGCTCAACGCGAAAGGTCGATGAGATTTTTGATGTGGAATATAACCTGTCCAATATTCAGACGGGCAAGAAAGGTGTGCTATTCCGCATCCAAATTAAGCTTGCCAAGATTCCGACTCAGCCCACATCCGTCACCATTACTCAAATTATTGAGTGCATGACGACCTTTATGAGCCAGGACACAGATGATAGCTGGCAACCCACGCTCCAGGGTCGCATTGCATATATGCACTGGGATCAGAAGGCAAAACCTACTCCATTGCTGGTGCTGGAACAATCGACTGAAGGCGTTAACGTCACGTTCCGCTCCAACCGCATTACAGAGCCATCCCATGCGGTTGAGCCGATGACCATGAACAACCAAACGGGTTCAGCCCAATCCAGTCGCTCAAAAAGCAGCAGTGGTAAGTCAAAGAGCAGTAAATCGCAAGTCCAGGCAAAAGCTAAGCCGTCTTGACACACGACTTAGAGAGTTATTTGAAAGCGTTGCTGTGCAACGCTTTCAAATAACTCTCTAAGTCGCTCATGAAGAACGAAAAATGGAAGGTTAGCCCTTGGGAAACCTATGCTGAAACCAGAGACAGACCGGAGTTTTCCAGAATGATGTCGAGGGCTTCGACAAAGTTGTTGGCGATCCAGTCGGGTTGGTAGTGGTTGAGGCGATCGCGATCGCGAATCCCTGACAGCACACCAATCACCGGAATGTTCTGGCTGCGGGCAGCGGCGATGTCAGCTTCGGTGTCGCCCACCATCCAGGTTGGGGCGCTGGGCAATTCGGCGATCGCCCGTGCCATCAGCAGGGGCTTGTCTTTCGTATCAGCGGTTTTCTGGTAATTGTTGCTCAGGCAATAGCGGCGATCGGGGTGAAAAAACTGCCCCAGGTTGCAGCGTAGCAACGCTTCATCCAGTTCTTTTACCCGCCGCATCGTCATCACTGTCAGGTCAAACCCCAGCGCTCTCACCTTTTCCAGGGTTTTGATGGCTCCGGGAACGGGGGTATCATATTTCAGGTAAGGCAGGGTGTGAACGGTCGCCTTGCGTAACTTGGCAAATGCCTGTGCCTGTTCCGCATCCAACCCCGATCGCCGTCCAATCTCGGCTTCGGGAACCTGCGATCGCTTCAATGCCCAAAATTCAGCCTTGGTAAATGGCTGTATGGATTGGTCGGGGCGGCGAGTTGCAGTCAGGCAGTAGCGATAAACCTGGTAGTAACGCTCCGACACGTCCATAATGGGACCATCAAAATCTGTTATGAGTCTAATCATTTCAGTTTATATATTTGTGTCACAATTTATGAAGCTTGCAGACACAATATCGTACTCTATCCATCCACACCAGTTCCAGATGAATAGTTTTTGGAAGCTTTACTTGTTGGAGCGCTTTAAGAACTAAGGATCACGTGCGAAATGAAACCCGGAATTTTTAATGAGAAGCGCGGCATTGCCGCGCTTCTCATTAAAAATTCCGGGTTTCATTTCGTACGTGATCCTCAGGATTAGCTCAACGTGGAAAGGGTGGGGTAGGTTGTGATGAGAAAGATGACCAGGGTGGCGATCGCCAGCATGAGGTGAATCACAACACCCACCAGATTTCCTACCAAAATGCCCAGGGCAGCTTTGAGGGCAACGACCACATTACGGCGATACAGCAACTCCCCGATAAACGCACCGAGGAGTGGTCCCACCAAAATTCCCAGCAAGGGACCCCCGATGGGTAGGGCAGGCAGCAGCCCAAACACTCCCAGAAATAGTCCAACCAATGCGCCGATGACGCCCCAGCGACTAGCTCCGGCTTTGCGCGCACCCCAGTAGGTTGCCAGAAAATCAATCAGGGTGCTGAGTGCCAGGGCAACAAGGGCAACGGCAAAGGGAAACCCCAGCCCCACAAATCCGGTGAGGATGCCCCAAATGGCGATGGCGATCGCAATCAAGCCTAATCCCGGTATGCCAGGAACGACGGCTCCAACGACGCCGACTAGCATCACGAGCACCAGAATCCAGTAGATCAAGAGCAGCATGGGAAAGATGGGGGGAGCAATTTAAGGGGAATACGCTGATTTTGACAGATTTTTGGGCGATCGGGGTGGAACCATAGAGGCACAGAGGGCACGGAGGATTGAAAATAAAATAAAACCCGGAATTTTTGATGAGAAGCGCGGCATGTATTTGTTTAGCGTTTATTGTTAGCAGCCGATGTTTTTACCCCCCTCAATCCCCCCTTGGTAAGGGGGGAAGCCTGGTTCTCCCCCTTACCAAGGGGGAGTTAGAGGGGGTGTCCCGAGGGTCGCTAAACAAATACGCATTGCCGCGCTTCTCATCAAAAATTCCGGGTTTTATTTCATACGTGATCCTTAGTACGAAAATGCGAATTCTCTGAAAGCCTAATTTAGATTTGTTTTGAAACGACCACTGTGCAGTCGTTTCAAAACAATATTTGGAGTTTATTTTCTTCAACATGTTCGCCATTTTTCTAAAACCCTTGATTCTGCGTGTACTCAGCGCACGCAAAATCAAGGGTTTTAGAAGAATCGCTGAGGTATTGTCTCTTGTGGGACTCTAACTGTCGCGCTAGGTGGTTTAGCTGGAGAATTCTGGGGCAGAGAAGGTAGGCAGAAAGTCCCTGCTAGAAGGGGTTTTGGCAAGTTTCACCCCCGCCCAGTTATGAGAGCATTTGCCTGAAAGTATTGCGAATTGTAACAAAACCCCTTGAATACATAATTTGTAATAGATCCTGCTTGCTGAGCGTTATATAACAAGAGGGTGGAAGTTCTAGGAAACCTGTCATCCGTAAATCTGGCATCTTCGCCAGCGGGTGGTTCAGGGTTCTCAGATTTTTATGGTGTTCTCTCATAAAGTTGCCCGGCGATCAGTTGCCTGGCGATCGCTCCAAAAGAATTGCAAATGGTTTTCCCATCTCGCGGTTTTGAGGACGGTCTTAGTGCTAAGTGAGAACTGCCCCCCAATTCGAGAAGGCTGTATCATTCAGTCCTTCAAGATTAATGTTTGACTGAAAGCTCGGTTTTGAATCAAGCCATACTCAACCAAAAAACAGATTAGGAGATTGGTTTATGTTGGATGCCTTTGCTAAGGTTGTTTCTCAGGCAGATGCACGTGGTGCTTACCTGAGCGCTTCTCAGATCGATGCACTGAGCGCTATGGTTGCTGAAGGCAACAAGCGTATGGACATCGTCAACCGCATCACCAGCAGCTCTTCCTCTATTGTTGCAGATGCCGCTCGTTCTTTGTTCGCGGAGCAGCCTCAGCTGATCGCTCCTGGTGGAAACGCTTACACCAACCGTCGTATGGCGGCTTGCCTGCGCGACATGGAAATCATCCTGCGCTATGTAACCTATGCAATGTTCTCCGGCGATGCTAGCGTTCTGGATGATCGTTGCCTGAATGGTCTGCGTGAAACCTACCTGGCTCTGGGTACTCCCGGTTCCTCCGTTGCTGTGGGTGTTCAGAAGATGAAGGAAGCCGCTGTGGCGATCGCTAACGATCGTACCAACATCACCCAGGGCGATTGCAGCAACCTGGTTGCTGAGTTGTCTGGCTACTTCGATCGCGCTGCTTCTGCGGTTGCTTAATCACTCCGTTTAATACATTCACGGTGGTCGGTTTATCTCCATCCACTCTTTATCAAACCAAACATTTGCATTGCAACTTAGGGAGATCTCTCAACAATGAAAACTCCATTGACTGAAGCTGTAGCAGCTGCTGATTCTCAAGGTCGTTTCCTCAGCTCTACCGAAATCCAGGTCGCTTTTGGTCGTTTCCGTCAGGCTGGTGCTAGCCTCGAAGCGGCTAAGAAGCTGACTGACAACGCTCAGGGTTTGGCTGAAGGCGCAGCACAGGCTGTATACCAGAAGTTTCCTTACACCACTCAGATGCAGGGTCCTAACTTCGCGGCTGATCAGCGTGGTAAGGACAAGTGCGTACGTGACATCGGCTACTACCTGCGGATGATCACCTACTGCCTGGTTGTGGGTGGGACTGGTCCCATGGATGACTACCTGGTTGCTGGGTTGGCTGAAATCAACCGGACCTTCGACCTGTCTCCTAGCTGGTATGTTGAAGCGCTGAAGTACATCAAGGCAAACCATGGTCTGTCTGGTGACCCCGCTGTTGAGGCGAATTCCTACATCGACTACGCTATCAACGTCCTCAGCTAATCCAATGGGCGATCGCCCATTGACGATTAACTGACGATGAATGAGATGTTTGTGACTCGATAACTCAATCATCAAAATCAAATGTCCCGGAGATTGGTGCTTAATCTCCGGGACGTTTTCTTTGTTAGCGCTATGGATCACGTACGAAATAAGACCCGAAATTTTTGATGAGAAGCGCGGCAATGCCGCGCTTCTCATCAAAAATTTCGGGTCTTATTTTATTTTCAATCCTATGGATTATTTGGTCTGCGCTCCTTTGTGGGATGGGCATCGGGCGATCGCCCCTCCGCTGGCTGATGTTGCTGAATGGGGATTTTGATGGTGAATGTGGTGCCGCCTGTAGGATGGGAGGTGCAGGTCAGGTTTCCATGATGGCGTTCGGTCACAATCTGGTAGCTGATGGACATACCCAGCCCTGTGCCTTTGCCCACGGGTTTTGTGGTGAAGAAGGGGTCAAAAATGCGGGTCTGTAACTCTTCGGGAATGCCGGGACCATTGTCGGCAAACTCAATAGTGACCCAATTGGGTTGGCTCACCTGGGTTGTGATACGAATCTGGGGCTTGAATTTCGTCTGGCTATCGACGGACTGAGGATTTTGTTTCAGCCCATACTCTTCCAGCGCATCGAGGGCATTGCTCAGGATATTCATAAACACCTGGTTCATTTGGCTGGCGTAGCACTCAACTGGAGGTAAATCGCCGTAGTTTTTAATGACGGTGACTTCGGGGGAGGGGGCGCAGGCTTTGAGGCGATTTTGCAAAATGAGCAGGGTGCTTTCGATGCCTTCGTGCAAATCAACCGCCTTAAATTCTGCTTCATCCATCCGGGAGAAGTTGCGGAGCGATCGCACGATATCCTGAATCCGCTCGGCTCCCACATTCATGGAACCCAGCAGTTTGGGCAAATCCTCGACCACAAACTCCAGATCCATCATTTGGGCGCGGGCAACGATTTCGGAATGGGGCTGGGGATAGTACTTTTGGTACAGCTCCAGCAATGCCAGTAAATCCTGGGTGTAGTTGCTGGCATGGACCAGATTGCCATAGACAAAGTTGATGGGGTTGTTGATTTCGTGGGCAACCCCGGCGACCAGTTGCCCCAGGCTCGACATCTTTTCGCTTTGCACCAGTTGGGTTTGGGTGCGCTGGAGCTTTTGCAGGGTGTCTTCCAGGTCTTGTGCTTTCTGGCGCAGCTCAGCTTCCGACTGGCGCAGGGCGGCTTCGGCTTTTTGGCGATCGCTCACCTCTTTCTGCAACTTGCTCACCAGCTTTTGCAGGGCTTCGGTGCGCTGTTCCACCCGTTGTTCCAGGGCTTCGTTCGCTTGCTTCACCGCCTCCTCTGCCTGCTTGCGCTCGGTGATGTCCATCGAAATGCCCGTCAGCCCAATCACCTTTCCCTGCTCATCCAGGAATGGCGTTTTGATGGTGGAAAACCAGTGAACCTGGCTGTCGGCAGTAACCAGTTTTTCTTCGACCATCAGGGGCTTGCCTGATGCCATGATAGCTTCGTCTTCCTGGCGAAATTTTTCGAGTTGCTCGGCTGGGATGAGATCCGCATCCGTCATTCCCAGGACATCTTCGGGCGATCGCTGCCAGGCGTCACAGAAAGGACGGTTGACCGCCAGATAGTGCCCTGCCTTGTCCTGTAGCCAGACCCGATGGGGAATATTGTCCAGCACCGATCGCAGAATATTTTGCTGATGTTTGACCTCTTCCTCTGCAACCTTGCGATCGGTCACATCCCGCAGCATCCCCACCATGCGGCGGGAACTGCCAATGTCGCCAATGAGCGAGCGACTTACCGAGCGAAACCAGCGCAGCTCATTTGTTTGGGTGAACATGCGATATTCCACATCAAAGGGGGTATTGCCGCTGGCGTCCTTGAGGTGGGCTTTGAGGGCAGACAACACCCACTCGCGATCGTCCGGGTGCATCGTGCTGATCCAGCTACTCAGCCGATTGGGAAACTCCACTTCGTCCGTGTAGCCCAATAATTGCCGAAACTGTTGCGACCACCAGACCGAGTAAGCCGTTGCCCCCTTACGTTCTATGGTAATTTCGATTTCCCACAGCCCTTCGTTAACCGCCTGACTCGCCACTTCCGAGAGCCGGGCAATGCGCTTAAGTTCCTGGGTTTCGGCTTTCAACTCCGTCACATCGGTGAGGCTAATCAACCAATAGCCATTTTGCGCGTCGTTGGCACACCATGTAGCAGTGACAGATAAAACCCGTGCCTCTCCCCTGGCGTTGGTAACCATTCGTTCTTCGGTGATGGGAGTTGTGGTAGCGGAAGCGGTGGGTTCCAGATAAAGCGGGTTGTCGTCTGATGCAATTAGGGTATTGAGAAAGATAGCTTCGGGTTGGTCGCGACAACGATCAAGGCTGGTTCCAAAAAACTCACAAAAAGCAGCATTCACCCAAATGAGGCGCTGGTGAACGTCTTTTAAGTAGGTGGGATGGGGTAAGTGCTCCAGGGCATGGGCAAGCAGGGTAGCCGGGGTGACCGATGCCAGTTTGCCTGGGCTTGGGGCAGCAGTATCTGCCGCCGCCATCGTGGGGTGGGGCGGCGGAGACGGACTTGGGGGTTGATGAGGAGGAAATGAGTCTCTTGACATCCGTGCTGCCGAACTGAGCCAATGCTGGCAGAGCCTTACTCGACCAACCTTTCTTCAGGATGCCCCAGTCGTCCGGTTTGTACGACAGAAAAACGCAAAATGAGATGCGAACTGCCCGAAACAATGGGGTATGACGGGACTATAACGGGGCTATGACGGGACTATGAACAATCAGTGAAGGGGCGATCGCTATTTCAAAAATTCAAAATTCAAGATTCAAAATTCAAGATTCAAAATTGCTATTTGTATTCACTGCAAACTTGAGTCACGGGTAAGGAGAAAATGACGCTACCTTTCCCATCGGTTTAACTACACCCTGAAACCGCCTATAGATCTGATTGTAAGGGCTTTGTCGGGATAAATCAGGGGAACGAAAGGGAATAATCCTGGTTTTTGGTGTGCTTCAAGAAAGCAAAACGCCCTTTTGGGCTGCATCCCACACCCGCAAAATTACTCAGGCATAATGGAAGAAGGAATTGAGACGGGGAAGGCGGCTTTGGTGCGGGGTGATTCGTCGGTACAGACAGAAGCTTTAAATTTATTGGAGTGGTCGCGGCTATGTGGGCAGGTGGCAACCTTTGCGGCAACCAAGTTGGGGGCGATCGCCCTGCGTAACCTGCGCATTCCCGACACCCAGGAAGAAAGCGAGCAGTTGCTTGCCCAAACGAAAGAGGTCTATCGCCTGGAAAGTGAGCTGGCGGGTGGGCTGAAGTTTGAAGGGATTCAAGATATTGGCGATGCGCTGGAGCGGGCGCGGGTGCATGGGGTGTTGAGCGGGGCGGAGTTGCTGGCGATCGCCACTACCCTGGCTGGGGCACGCAATTTGCGACGGGTGATTGACGCCCAGGACGATCTGCCAACCCTCCAGGCGTTGGTGGAACCGCTGCGCACCTATCCCGAACTGGAGCAGGAAATCCATCGCTGCATCGACGATCGCGGCAATGTGGCAGACCGTGCCAGTCCCAAACTGGGCGGCATCCGGGAGCAAATTCGGCAGCAGCGCGATCGCATCTACAGCAAGCTGCAAAACATCATGCAGCAGCACTCCAATGCGGTGCAGGAAACGGTGATTACCCAGCGGGGCGATCGCTTCGTTATCCCCGTCAAAGTTACCCACAAGGATGTGATTCGCGGCATTGTGCACGACACCTCCACCAGCGGCGCAACCCTCTACACCGAGCCAAATGCGATCGTGAACTGGGGCAATGACCTGCGGCAACTGTGGCGGCAAGAGCAGGTAGAAGAAGAAGCAGTGCGCCGCGCCCTGACGGAGCAAGTCGCCGAGGTGGTCGAAGATCTGGAGGAGTTGCTGGCGATCGCCACCACCCTCGACCTCGCCGCCGCCCGCGCCCGCTATGCCCTCTGGCTGGGAGCAAACCCACCCAGGTTTGTCAATTTTGGATTTTCGATTGCCGATTTTGAATTGGCAGAAACTAACTCCGAAACCTCCCCCGACAATCAAGCGCCTCAAATCCAAAATCCAAAATCCAAAATCCAAAGTCCCGAAGACTCGATCGTCCTGCGCCAACTCCGCCATCCCCTTCTGGTGTGGCAGGAAAAGCATGAAAATGGCTCTCCGGTCGTCCCCATCGATCTGGTGATTCGTCCCAGCATTCGGGTTGTCGCCATTACCGGGCCCAACACCGGGGGCAAAACCGTCACCCTCAAAACCCTGGGATTGGCAGCGCTGATGGCAAAGGTGGGACTCTTCATCCCCGCCCGCGAACCCGTGGAACTGCCGTGGTTCTCCCACATCCTTGCCGATATTGGCGACGAACAATCCCTCCAGCAAAGCCTCTCTACCTTCTCCGGGCACATTCGCCGCATCAGCCGCATCCTGAACGAGATCCACCCACCCATCCACCCCTCTATTCACCCACCGACCGACCGACCGACCCACTACCCCCTCGTCCTCCTCGACGAAGTGGGCGCAGGCACCGATCCCACTGAGGGCAGTGCGTTGGCGATCGCCCTCCTGCGCTATCTTGCCGACCATGCCCCCCTTACCATCGCTACCACCCACTACGGCGAACTGAAAGCGCTGAAGTATGACGACGAGCGCTTTGAAAATGCTTCGGTGGAGTTCGATGATGTTTCCCTGTCGCCCACCTATCGGTTGTTGTGGGGCATTCCGGGGCGATCGAACGCCCTCACCATTGCCCAACGCCTGGGGCTGAATGCTGAGATTGTGGATGCGGCGCGGGAAAGTGCTGGCGTAGAAGCGACCCAGGATGTGAACCAGATTATTGCCGGGTTAGAGGAACAGCGGCGACAGCAGGAAGCGAAGCACCGGGAAGCGGAGTTTTTGATGCAGCGCACCGAGCGGTTGCACCAGGAGGTGTCGCGCAAAGCCGACATGTTGAAGCAACGGGAGCAGGAGTTGTTGCAGCAGCAGGAAGTGGCGGTGCAGGAGGCGATCGCCCAGGCGAAGCGCGAAGTTGCAAAGGTCATCCGGCAGCTCCAGCGGGGCAACACCACTGCCCAGGACGCGCAGCAAGCCACCGATTCGCTGAATGAGCTGTCGGAACGCCATCTGCCCTCGAAGCGCCAGCCGCCCAAGCCGCCCCCAGGGTTTCAGCCCAGGGCGGGCGATCGCGTCCGCATTCCCCGACTGGGGCAAACTGCCGAAGTGTTGGCGGAGGCGGATGACGATGGCGAACTCACCGTGCGCTTCGGAATCATGAAGATGACCGTTCCCCTGGCGGATGTGGAATCTTTGCAGGGGGAGAAGGCGGCAGTGCCGCCCCCCAAAGCCAAGCCTGCGCCCAAGCCTACCCCTGCCCCCAAGCCTGCCGACGAAGACGAAAGCCCCCGTGCTCAAGCTCCCGCTGTCCGCACCTCCCGCAACACCCTGGATTTGCGGGGCAGTCGTGTTGCTGATGCCGAGGTCACGCTGGATCGGGCGATCGCCAGTGCCCAACCGGGTCCCCTGTGGATTATTCATGGGCATGGCACAGGCAAGCTCAGACAGGGGGTTCAAGAGTTTCTCAAGCAACATCCCCAGATTGCCCGCATTGAGCCAGCCGCCCAGGCAGATGGCGGCAGTGGGGTAACGGTCGCCTACGTGGAATAGCTTGCTGAAATAAAAGCCAAAATTTTTGATGAGAAGCGCGGTAATGCGGTGCTTCTCATCAAAAATGGCGAGCATGTTGATCAAAAATGGGGGCTTTATTTGCTTGGAGCACTCTTAATAATCATTTCTTTGTGTAAAGAGTTATTTGAAGAGATATGTGCCTTTTTTATAAATAGTGTTCGATAGAGTTATGAAGAGGCGGCGTTTGTTAGCAACCCGAATTCTCTGGCACAGCCTCTAGACATACCAGCATGTTTACCGTGGGTATTCGGTGCGGGTTTGGAGAAGATGGTTGAAGGAATACTTTCTGGGCAATAGGAAAATTCTGCCTTCCCAGATGGCTCAATCCGTCTCTCAGGATGCAGGGACACTACCTTTAGTCGAATGTCAAACTTATATAAAGCTTACGTCTTATGTCTCCTGACCTATGGAACGGTTTTCAAACCCTCAAGTAGATGATTCGCAACAGCCATTGGGTTCCTCACCGTCGGAAGGGTTTGGGGCATTGTGGCTGGCGGGTCTGAGTAACGCTTTGGATGAGAAGAATTTGGATGCTCTGCTTAATGATGGCGCGACGCAGCTATGTAGCCAGTTTTTGACTGTGTTTTTTGAGGGCGCGCTGGATGCCATGCTTTTGGTGAATGAAGCCGGGCAGTGTGTCCAGGCGAATCCTCTTGCTGGCACGCTCTTTGCTCTCCCCAGGGAGCAGCTCATTGGGCGGGCAGTGGCGGAATTGGTATCGCCAGCGGTGGATTTGAGTGGGGGGCAGGGGGAAGCGCGATCGCCCATCCAGGGAGAACTGCGGCTGGGGCGGGCGGATGGTTCGGTGCGCGATGTTGCCTATACCGTTACCAGGAATGCCTTTCCCCGGCTGCATTTGCTGGTGCTGCGGGATGTGACGGAGCAGCGCCAACTGCAAGCCAGCCACCAGAAGTATCAAACGCTATTTGAAATTTTACCGATTGGCGTCTCGATAACAGATGCGGAGGGCAAGCTCCTTGAAGCGAACCCTGCCTCTGAAAAAATCTTGGGTATCTCCAGTCAAGAACATGTGCAGCGTACCGTTGATGAACCCAGTTGGCAAGCGTTTTATCTGGATGGCAGTCTCATGCCAGCGGAGGACTATCCCAGTGTGCGTGCCCTGCGCGAGCAACGGGTGATCCAGGGGGTAGAGAAGGGGATTTTGCGCCCGGATGGGACAGTCAGTTGGCTGTCGGTGAATGCGGCTCCCATTCCCCTGGAGGACTATGGCGTGGCGATCGCCTACCTCGACATCACCGCTCAAAAGGAGGCAGAAGCCAGGCTGCGGCGCACCCGTGACCAATATCTGCGGGCCAACGAAGTGGGCGGCGTGGGGGTATGGGACTGGAACCTGGAAACCAACGACATTTACCTCGACCCCATCCTGAAAAGCCTGTTGGGTTATGAGGATGAGGAAATTCGGAACCACATCGACGACTGGAGCCAGCATGTTTATGCCGAAGATTTGCCAGCGGTGATGGCAGCGGCGACGGAACACCTGGAGGGGCGATCGCCCGAATACCATATCGAACACCGGATGGTGCACAAGGATGGCAGTCTGCGCTGGTTTCTGGCGCGGGGAATCGCCGTGCGATCGCCCGATGGCAAGCCCTACCGCTTTGTCGGAACCGATATCGACATCACCGCCCAAAAGGAAACCGAGCTTGCCTTGCAGCGTCAGTCCCAGCGAGAACGGGCGTTTAATGCCGTAGTGCAAGCGGTTCGCAGTTCTCTGGATTTACAAACCATCTTTAAGCGCTCCGTTGCGGCTATCTCTGCATTTCTAGACGTGGAAGTGTCGATTGTGCAGTATTTGCCAGAGGAAAAATGCTGGCGGCATTTGATGGTCTACCGCCAGGGGACACAACAAATTGTCCAGTTCGACACCGATGTGCCCGATGCCGATAATCCCTTTGCCGAGCAGCTCAAACAACTGAATGTTGTGCAGGTGAACGACACCGCAACCATTGATGACCCAATTAACCAGGAATTGGCACAAACCGCGCCCGGGGCATGGTTATTGGTTCCCATTCATGGGGATGGGCAAGTCTGGGGGAGTCTGACCCTTGGGAAAATGCCTTCCCCCAGCCCCTGGTCTGACGAGGAAGTGGAACTGGCGAAACGGATTGCGGCTCAGTTGGCGATCGCCCTCCACCAGTCCACGCTATGTCACCAACTGCAAACGATCAACGAACGTTACGACTGGATCATCCACAGCATTGGCGAGGGAATTTGGGAATGGGACTGTCGCGACAACACCCTCACGGGTTCTTCCCGGTTCTGGCAAATTTTGGGGGAAGCCTGCCCCACAGAATCGCCGACCTCGATTCAGGTTTTGCTCGACCGGGTGCATCCCGAGGATCTGCCACACCTCGATCGCCTGATCAACCAGCATTTGCAGCAGCGATCGCCCTACGGCACCGAAATCCGAATGCGCCACCGCCAGGGGCACTATATCTGGATTCGTAGCCGGGGACATGGCATTTGGGACGAGCAGGGCAATCCAATCCGGATGCTGGGAACGATTGAGGACATTAGCGATCGCAAACAGGTGGAAACAGCCCTGCGCCAGAGTGAAGCAAAAAATCGAGCCATCCTGGCTGCCATTCCCGACTTGATGATTCGCATTGGAGCGGATGGCTACTATCGGGAAGTGGTGACAGACCCGATGGAGCTAGAACTGTTTTTTAACGGGCAAGATCCACGGGATTTGAAAGTGGCAGATTGTGTGCCCTCTCCCAATCTCGAACAGCAGCAATATTATATGCAACGAGCATTGGAAACAGGTGAATTGCAGGTCTACGAGCATCAAATGCCTTTGCCCGATGGCTGGCGTTATGAAGAAGCCAGGGTTTTCAAAAGTGGTGAGGATGAAGTGCTGTTGATGGTGCGCGATATCAGCGATCGCAAACGCCTGGAGCAAGAGCTTCAGGATTCGCGCGACCAGCTAGCATCCATTCTCAACAGTTCCTTTGCCTGCATCGTCAAATTTCGATTATTTGCTGATGGCACCATCATTTATGACTATTACTCGCCTAAGAGCGTGCTGATTTATGGATACTCCCCCGATGAATTGCGGGAAGAGGCAGACCTGTGGCGATCGCGCGTCTTTAGCGAGGATCTTGAAAGCGTTATCCTGCCAACCATTCAGGCTATCTTCGAAGGGCAAACCCAGGGAACTTTGGAATACCGTTTCCGCCATCACGATGGCTCCGTTCGTTGGATTCAGGAAACCCTGAGTGCCCGACATGATCATGAGCAGAACTGCTGGATTGTGACTGCCGTTGCGATCGACATCAGCCAGCGCAAGCACGCCGAAATCGCCCTCCAGGAAAGCGAAGCCTTCCGCCGCAAAATCACTGACCTTGCCCCTGTCGGTCTCTTCATCTATGACCTTGATCGTCAAACCTTGAGCTTTTGCAACCCGGCTTACGAAGAAATGTTGGGCTACACCTTGCAGGAAGCTCAAGCCTTGGGAGATGAGTATTTACCGACCATTTATCATCCCGATGATCGCGCCAGATTAGCAGCCCACGATCGTGGGGTGCTAGAAGACCGGGATGGGCGTATTTATGAACTGGAATATACCTGTCGGCGCAAGGATGGCAGTATTTTGGTGGTTGACTCCCGTGAACTGGTGCTGGCACGCGACCCCGACGGCAGACCCACGCAAGTTCTGGGGTTTGGTATCGACATCACTGCCCGGAAGGTGATGGAGTTGGCGCTGCGGCAGCGGGAACAAGAGTTTCGCACCCTGGCAGAAAACGCGCCCGATTGCATTATGCGGTGCGATCGCCACTACCGCTTCCTCTATGTCAACCCCGTTGTCGCCCGTGTCTCCAGCATCGACAGTGCTGTGTTTCTGGGTAAAACTACCCAGGAACTGGGTTTTCCTGACTCCCTAACCCAGCTTTGGCAAGGTGCCATAGAGCAGGCATTTGTCACTGGGCGCGAACAAGTGCTGGAGTATGAAATACCAGAGGAAATGGGGTGCAGCACCTACTACTCTCGCGTTGTTCCAGAACTGGACGAGCTGGGTGAAGTGGTGTCAGTGCTGATCATGGCGAGGGATATTACCTCCCTCAAGCAGGCTCAAGATGCTTTGATCCAGCAGGCTGCCCGAGAGCGGACGTTGCGGCTGATCACCCAACACATTCGAGAAACCCTGGAGTTTGATGCCATCCTGTCCGCTGCAGTCAGCGAAGTGCAACAGACACTGCAAGCGGATCGTACATTGATTTTTCGGTTTAATCCCGACCACTCGGGTATTGTCATCCAGGAATCCGTAGAGCCTGATTTTCCAAGTATCCTGGGTATGCAGTGGGGAGACGAATGTTTTCCATCTTCCTGTCATGTGGTCTATTGCCAGGGGCAGGCACGCATTGTATCCGCTGCAAAATTGACGAAGTGGGGCGATTGTCTGAGCGATTTCATCCAGATAACGGGGATGCAGTCGAAAATCGTTGCGCCGATTACTCAGCGTGAGGGCGATGGTGCGGTGCATTTGTGGGGATTGTTGGTTGTCCATGCCTGTGCTGAACCTCGCCAGTGGCAAGCCAATGAATTGGAGTTATTGCAACAGGTGGCAGAGCAGTTGGCGATCGCCCTCCAGCAATCGGAACTGCATGGGCAAGTGCAGCAGTGGGCAGCAACCCTGGAACAACAGGTGCAAGAACGCACGGTTACCCTGCAACAATCCCTCGATTTTGATGCGTTACTCAAGCGCATTACCGACCGGGTGCGCGACAGCCTGGACGAAGACCAGATCCTTGAAACCGCTGTGCAAGAACTGGGGCAACAACTCAATCTGGAATGCTGCGACACGGGCATCTATAACGCTGAGCGCACCACCTCCACCATTGCCCACGAATTCACGCGATCGCTCACTTCTGCTAAAGGCAACACCTTTGCCATTGCGGATGCAACCCATGTCGGGGTATACCCGGCGATTTTTGCTGGGCAAACCAGCCTGTTCTGCGATCGCATTCCCTGCAACCTCCGGACTGATCCGATTCGGCTGACGATTATGGTTTGTCCCATTCGGGATGACCAGGCTATTTGGGGGGATATGTGGCTGATGAAAGCCGCTGAGCAGGATTTTTCAGACCTGGAAGTGCGGTTGGTGGAGCAGGTGGCAAACCAATGTGCGATCGCCCTGCGGCAGGCACGGCTATTCAAAGCGGCACAAACGCAAGTGACCGAACTGGAGCGGCTGCACAAGCTGAAGGACGATTTCCTCAGCACTGTCTCCCACGAACTGCGAACGCCCATGGCAAGCATCAAAATGGCGACGGAATTGCTGGAGGTGCATCTGAAACGCCAGAGGGTGCTGCCCGTAGACTTTCCCGACGAGATAGAAGAGGGGGGAGCGATCGCCCGCTACTTCCAAATCTTGCAGCACGAAGGCAAGCGCGAGATTAGCCTGATTGATGACCTGCTCGACCTGACCCGGTTGGATGCCAAAACGGAACCGCTCAGTCTCTCGGCTGTGCAGTTGCAGGACTGGCTGCCCTATTTGCTAGAAACGTTTATGACGCGCACCCAGCAACATCATCAGCACCTTGCCACCGATCTTGCGCCCGATCTGCCTGTCATTACAACGGATCTGTCCTACCTCCAGCGCATTGTCACCGAGTTACTAAACAATGCTTGCAAATATACCCCTCCCGGCGAATCCATTGTCTTACATGCCAGCACTAAGCAAGCAAGCTTGCAGTTGGCGATCGCCAATTCTGGGGTAGAAATTCCAGAGGCAGAGCGCGATCGTATCTTTGAGCGGTTCTACCGCATCCCCAATGGCGACCCCTGGAAACATGGCGGCACAGGACTGGGCTTGGCACTGGTCAAAGCGATGGTGGAATACCTCAATGGCACCATTTGGGTGGAGTCCGACAACGGCGAAACCCGCTTTGTCATTCAACTGCCCCTCTACCTGGATGCTATTGATCTGGGTGAAGAGAAAGGGGGCGATCGCCCGGGCTGACCTAAAAGAGCGGCGTTCTTTCCAACAACATCCCAAAAAGAAGGGGCGGCATCGCCGCCCCTTCTTTTGGGTGAAGTAATCGTTTGCTGGAGTAATCGTTTGCTGGAGTAATCGTTTGATAGAGTCATCTAACGGCAAGCCGTTTTAGATAATCTGCGTTACCAGATCGCGCTGTGCTTCTGGCAGGGTTGTGTACTCCGCAACATGACGGCGGAAGTCATCCCCATCAATGGTTTCTTGCTCAATTAGCCGATCAACCAGGCTGTCGATCAGTTCGCGGTTTTCTGCCATGATGCGGCAGGCATCTTCGTAGCAGCGCTCGACAATCGATCGCACCTGAGCATCGATGCGGGAGGCAATTTCTTCGGAATATTCTGAGCGGTTCATCCAGTCCCGACCCAGGAATACTTCGTTATTCTCCGTTTCCAGGGACATCGGACCCAAATCTGACATGCCAAAGCGCGTGACCATCTGCCGTGCCAGCCGTGTCACCATTTGCAAGTCGTTCATGGCTCCCGTGGTCACCTCAGCATCCCCGAAAATGACCAGTTCCGCTGCTCGTCCACCGAGAGCCGCCGTGATCCGTGCCATAATCTGTGCCCGTGTGATCAGGTCTTGATCATCCCCCGGCATAAACCAGGTCAAACCCTGTGCCTGCCCACGGGGAATCAACGTCACCTTGTCTACGGGGTTATGGTGTTCCAGCAGGGTGCCCAAAATGGCGTGACCAACTTCGTGATAAGCAATCAGCCGCTTGCTCTTGCCATCGGTGAGGGGTGTGCGCTCCATCCCCGCGACGACACGATCGATCGCATCATTCACCTCTAGCGGCGTAATCGCTTCCTTGCGGCGACGGGCGGTAAGGATAGCCGCTTCGTTCAGCAGGTTAGACAGATCGGCTCCCGAAAACCCGGGGGTACGCCGGGCGATCGCCTCCAACGACACCTCTGGAGCCAATTTCTTGTTGCGGGCATGGACTTCCAGAATGCCCAGGCGACCTTTGACATCGGGAAAGTCTACAATCACCCGGCGATCGAAACGACCGGGACGCAGCAGCGCCATATCCAGCACATCCGGGCGGTTTGTCGCCGCGATGATGATGATCCCGGTGTTGCCCTCAAAGCCATCCATTTCCGTGAGCAACTGGTTCAGGGTTTGCTCCCGCTCATCATTGCCGCCACCGATGCCTGCGCCCCGCTGCCGACCCACGGCATCAATTTCATCAATAAAGATGAGGCAGGGTGCATTCTCTTTGGCTTTGCGGAACAGGTCGCGCACTCGCGATGCCCCAACCCCGACAAACATTTCTACAAATTCAGAACCCGAAATGCTGAAGAAGGGAACTCCGGCTTCTCCGGCGATCGCCTTTGCCAGCAAGGTCTTCCCGGTTCCCGGTGGTCCCACCAGCAATACCCCTTTGGGAATCTTCGCGCCCACCGCTGTAAATTTCTCAGGTTCTTTCAAAAAGGTGATGATTTCTTGCAGTTCTTCCTTCGCTTCTTCGATCCCTGCCACATCGTCAAACATTACCCCAGTCTTGGCTTCCATCTGGAAGCGGGCGCGAGAACGCCCAAAGTTCATCGCCTGCCCCGACGCATTGGCAGAGCGGCGCAAAATCATCAGTAAGCCGAGGATCACCAGGAATGCCAGCAGCGCATGGCTGAGCAACCAGGCGATCGCCCCACCATCTGCCGACCGCTGCACTTCAATTTCGATGCCATTAGAACGCGCCAGCTCAATCAACTCCTGATTGGCGGTGGCATCTGCAAACAACTGCACCTCTTCGGGCTGCTCTGGGTCTTCCCCTGTAAGGTAGACCTGGGCAACATTCTGGCGCGGGTCGATGGTAACCCGATCCACCTGCCCTTCCTCCAGCGCTTCCACCAGCCCGCTGTAGCTGAGGGCTTCTTCCTCTGGGGTCGTTTGGCTCAGCGCAGGCGGTGTGATCAGGACGCTCTGCAGTAACAGCCACATGACTGTCGCTGCCCCCGTTGCAACAAACCGTTTGGTAGGTGCTTGACCCTGCTGCCGAATGTTTTGATGTTCCGCCATTGCTGTTCTATCCAACCGACTCATAGTTGACTGCACGTTTGTGGAATGGAGTTTGCGCTTAAGGCTGATGGACGCATAAAGCTCATTGACCCCCACGGTGATAGCACCGATTGGTAACTAGTGTAACCTTCTCGACCGAGGGGTTGCAGGGAGTTTTGCTGAATCTATACCAATGCACATGGCATTGTCACCTCCTATTCATGGCATTGTCATCTCCCTGGTCAGCTTCCTGACATGGGCTTTCCCGCTAGGGTTCCCAATCCTTGGCATTGTTTAGTCCAGGTATGAATTTTTTGTTTGGAGCCGCGCTCAGCACGGCTCCAAACAAAAAATTCATACCCCCCCAATCAGTAATGCCCAATCCTTTTGTTGGCACTGATGTTGGCACTGACGAATAAAAAATCCATTTTGGGGAGGGGCGGCATCGCCGCCCCTCCCCAAAATGGATTTTCTATTTCTTGCTTGGCTCCTACTCGTTCATGGTGCGATAGGTCGCCACAGAGGAGGGCGAAATCCGGTTGAGATAGCGGAAAATCCAGTATTTGAAGATCGTATCCAAAATTACTGGGAAGGTGGCAATGAATAGGAAGATAAAGTCACGATTGGCTTCTAATCCAAAGTGGTGGGCAACCCCTTCGAGCAACACCTCCCATCCGTGGGGCGAGTGGAATCCTACGAACATATCGGTAAACAAAATAATGATGAAGGCTTTGGCGCTGTCACTTAACCCATAGACCAATTCATCAATAAAGGATTTGAGGACTTCAATTTCCTGGCGGCTGCTGATCAAAATCACGAAAAATGTTGCGGCGGCAATCAGGTCAGCAAACACATTTTTGAGGGCATCGTTACTGCGAGCGAAATATTCTTCCTCCAATTCAAGCGCTTTTTCCTTCACCGCGACTTCAATTTCTTCGTCGCTCAGGTTTGGCGTTTTGCCAATCAGCCGTTCAAATCGTAGCCGCTCCTCATAGCGGTTTAGCTCCATCAACGCTTCTTCTTCCAGGTCAATGTTGAGGAACGCTGTGGCTTGTTCGCGAGGACGAATTTGATCCACGATGGGACCGACCACAAACGCCTTGGAAACTTGCTGCACCAGCAACGGAATAATCAGCAGCAGCAGAATCAGCCGAATCGCAATCGTCGTCCGTGCTTTAGAGGTACGGTAGCTTTCGATAATTTCTTCTTCCGCCGCCGGGTCCAGTTCCCGTTTGATGCGATCGAAGCTTTTGAGAATGGAGCGGGGCAAAACGCCTGTTTTATCAGCAAAGGACTCCACATCCTCCGTCAGTTTTTCTTTGCGGAGTCTGCCAGAGGGGAAGCGCTTGTTGGGGGGAGCGGGGCGATCGCTCCCTGCCTGCACCACCGGACGGTTGGCGGCACGGGTGCCATTGCTGCGGGGCGATCGCCCATTCTCTGCCACCACCACCATTGCCGGAGGTTCGGGCGCACTGCTGTAGCGGGCAATCACCTCGTCGATTACCTGGAGCTTCCGCAAGATCAACGCAGGCTTGTCTACCACACTGACGCGATAATCCTCCGCCTCTGCTTCTCGCATCTGCACTTCGGTGATGGACTGATTCGAGAGTTGCAGCAGCGTGTTGCTGGTTTTGAACTCCGCCAGCCGCACTTTGGCGATGTTGAGATATTTCCGCAGTTCCCCCTGAAAGTAGGACCGGGTGCTACTGCCGTAGTTGCCGTAGGTCGCCGAAATGCGCCCACCCCCAAAGTGGTTGTCTTCTATCGACCGAATTCGCATCGCCGCTTCATAGGCTTCGTCCAGGGCGCGTTCAGGGGTGCGGACGAGCCACTGGTTTGCGGCGCGGAAGATACCCCTTACGATTCCAGAAACAGAGTTTTTCATACTGGCTTATTAACGTCGGTGGATAGGATTTGGCTTTTGCTTGGGGGTTTGATTGGGGGGATGGATGCAGTGAAGGGGACAAGAGATCATCATAAAGGTTGGGCGATCGCTCAAAGGTCAGCCTAGCAAGACTTCCATTAACCCAAAGGGGAACATAGAAAGTCTCCAGAATTGTTGTGGAAGTGTAAAGTGCAGCTCTTCCCATCCATTACCTGAAAACAGTGCTACCTGAAGACAGTGCTACCTCAAGACAGTGCTACCTGAAGATAGTGCTACCTCAAGACAGTGCCTATAAAAACTGCCTGCGAACATTGCCTGTAAACTTGCCCGGAATTTTTTCTGGAAACTTCATTGGTAATTGGCAACTGGCAATTGCCAATACGGGCAACGTTCTACGCGAACTGAGCAACCCTGCTCCCCACACTTGCCTCTGCGCCCAGGGGCAATCTCATCAAGGTGAAATTCAAGGTGAAATGACACTGACCTCTGCCTCGCCAACTGCCAAAACCCTTAACGCCTCTGAGGTTAGGCTAAACCACCCATCCCATAACATGCCACTCCATCACGGTTCATTGGATGAAAGTATAGTATTGGAGCAAGGCGGATGTCTTTGTAATTCTGGGCAGTCTTTGCTAACTGATTTCGTCCCAATTTACAAATTCATGCGGGTGAAATGATGGGCAGGATCCAGCCGCATTTTCCCACAGCGCTCATGCTTCTGGCAGGGCGATCGCCCCTCTTCCCTTCAGTCGTTCTCTCTCTTTTTCAGCTTTGACTTCTTCTCTGGCGTACTGGATTTCGGGTGGTACTCGTAGCGGCAAAACGACGCGGCTGCTCCAGCAGTTTGCCACCTTTGCCGAGCAGTTGGCAGTGGATGCCGCCGATGCGCCCCTTCCCATGTTGGTCTTCGCTGCAACGGGCGACAATCGGTTAGACCTGGTCGAGCAACTCACAGCGAATTCCCAGAGCTATCCCCTTGTTTCCGCCACACCCCTGGGTTTTTTTGAGGCAGAGGTCATCCTGTTCTACCCCTTGCTGGTGGAGCAGTTAGGCATTCCCGCCCGCTTTCCCCTGCGGTTGCGCCCCGAAACGGAGCAGGAACTCGCCACGCGCCTCTGGCAGCCAGAACTGGAGAGCGGCGACCTGGCGCTGGAGGGCATTTCTGATTATTTTGTGGTGCGGCGAGTGCTGGACTTGCTGCAACTGGCGGCGTCCGGCGGCGTTGCCCTGGAGGATATTCCCACCGTGTTGCGGGATGGCTTTGGGGAGTCGCCGTTGTGGGAGGTGATGGGTGGGGCACTGACCCACTGGTGGGACTGGTGCCTGGAGCGGGGCTTGCTCACCTACGGGCTGGTGACGATGCTCTACGGACGCTATCTGCTGCCCCACCCGGAGTATCAACGCCACCTGCGATCGCGCTATCGAGCCGTACTGGCGGATGATGTGGATGAGTATCCGGCGATCGCCCACCCTCTTTTCAGCGTCCTGCTCGATGCCGAACTGCCCGCCTGCTTCACCTACAACCCCGAAGGCGGCATCCGACGCGGACTGGGAGCCGATCCCGATGCCCTGGCAGCGCTTCAAACTCGCTGCCAGCTCGAAACCCTGGAACTACCTCCCGATACCCTGGGCGCGGAGTGGGCAGAAACCCTGGTGGGCTGGGTGCGCGAACCCGTGCTGATGCCCCAGATGCCTGACCCCATTCGCAGCCTTGAAACCACCTCGCGGGCGCAACTGCTGCGGCAAACCGCTGATGTAATTGCGGCAGGGGTGCAATCGGGGCGGGTGCAGCCGAAGGAGGTGGCGATTATCGGTCCCGGGTTGGATGCGATCGCCCGCTACACCCTGCGCGAAATCCTCAGCCGCAAAGAGATTGCCGTCGAAGCGCTGAACGAGCAGGAACCGCTGGTGGGTTCGCCGACCATCCGGGCGCTGCTGACCCTGCTGGCGCTTGTGTATCCAGGTTTGGGGGAGTTGTTGGATGGCGGGGCGATCGCTGAACTCCTCGCCGTCCTCAGCCAACCCGCCCGCCCGACTGCCAACCCCTCTATCCTCGAACAGGCACATATCGATCCTGTCCGTGCTGGCTTACTGGTGGATCACTGCTTTGTGCCCGATCGCGACCATCCCCGGCTGTTACCCGTCACCGCCTTCCCCCGCTGGGATCGCCTCGGCTACCGCGCCGCCCAGTCCTACGAACAAATCCGCGACTGGATCGACGCCCAGCGACAGCAGCAACAACAGCGCCTGTTGCTCAGCCCCGTTACCCTGCTCGATCGCGCCATCCAGCACTTCCTCCTGGGCGGTAGCCATCTCCCCTACGATCGCCTCTCCGCCCTGCGCGAGTTCATGGAAACCGCCCAGCACTACTGGGAAGTCAACGCCCGCCTGCAACAAGTCCCCGATCCCTCCGCCGATATCCAGAATCCAAAATCCAAAATCCAAAATCCAAAATCCCGCTCCAATTCCGCTGTCCCAGTGGGCAACTTTATCCGCCTGCTACGCAACGGCACCCTCACCGCCGACCCCTACCCCGCTCGCCCCATCACCGAGCGCAACGCCGTCACCCTTGCCACCATCTACCAGTACCGCGTCGCCCGCCTCTACCACCGCTGGCAGTTTTGGCTGGATGCGGGGTCGGCTCTCTGGCTGACGGGCAGCAGCGACCTCTTTGGCGCACCGCTGATGCTGAGCACCTGGAACGGACGCCCCTGGACTTCCGCCGATGCCCTCCTCGCCGACCAGCACCGCCTGGAACGCCAGGTGCGCGACCTCCTCCTCCGCACAGCGGAACGGCTCTACCTCTGCCACAGCGACCTCGCCACCACCGGGCAAGAACAAACGGGACCGCTCCTTACTCTGGTGAATGCCGCCCCACCTCTTGACCCCGAAGCGTATCAGATCCCCCAGGAAGATGAGGAGGCGATCGCCAATCCTCTCATTGAGGCATAAGTGTATCAATCTGTACCGGATACCAGAGCAAATCCCCCGTCACAAACGCTACCTGATCCTTCAAAAGCTGCTTCAGGTTGGAGACCAGACGCACAATCCAGCGATACTGCACCGTGTTATCCGCCATCGGTTTACCATCGGAATCGGGATAGAGAATTTCGGATGGGATCGGGGTTTGAACCATCGGCTTTACCTTCGGTTGATTCAGGGTTGCTCCGACTACTGAGGTGATTTCTGCAAAAGACTATCCCGTTAACAGGAGCGCTCCGTCATGCCCATGACTGTCATGCCCATAAAAGGGGGCATCCATTGTAAGCCTATCGGTCATAGCCATGCAGCCTTTCTGGATTCCCGCATACGCGGGAATGACGGGTATGTTCTTTCCCAGAAAACGCCTTGAGCGCTAACTTTACTCCAAACTATAGCGTGGGTCGGATTTCAGAGATTGGGCAAGGTATCGGTCGAGGAGCCAGTTGAATGCCATGACAACACCGTTGGGACGCTATCTAACCCTGGAGGAATTTTGCACCTGCACCCAGACCTATCAGCGCTATGCAGAGGCGATCGCCCCTTTCCCCAAACATCCCGACACCCTCACCGCCCTCACTGCCCTGTGCGAAAACCTGCTCGATCCCATCCTTGAGGCGTTTGGGCGCGATCGCTTCCACCTCACCTATGGCTTTTGCTCCCCCGACCTGCGCCGCTTCCTCAACCAAACTGATCCCGTAACAGGTCAGAAAAATGGGCGCATTGATCCCAGCCGAGATCAGCACATGGCGCATGAGGTGAATCGTCATGGGCGGTTCTTTTGCGATCGCCTGGGAGCCGCCTGCGATTTCTACATTCGAGATTTACCCAGCGATCGCCTGGTGGATTGGATTGTGGCGGAAGGGTTGCCATTCGACTCGCTCTATTTCTATGGTGGCGATCGCCCGATTCACCTGAGCTATGGTCCCCAGCATAAGCGGGCGATCTGGGCATTCACCCCCCAGGGCACACCGACTCGGCGAGGAACCGGGCGTTGGCAAACGGCTATTCGCGCTACTCTAAAAGCCTGACGGCAAGCCTTTAAAGTTTGCCAAAAGTTTCTGGAGGTACTTCGCATTTGAACCGAGTACGTTTAGATTGAGCGTGTATCTCCAGCCCCGGCGTCTTTCCTCATTATTCATGAAGCAATTTTTTCGTCCTGGGTAGCATCCTGGGTGCGCCCCGCGTGCTGCAGGCCCTGGCGCGAGATGGGGTGCTGCCGCGCTCCCTCCGCTTTTTGGGACAGGGCACCCGCGACAAGGATGAACCCCGGATTGGCACAGCCGTAACCCTGGGAATTGCGATCGCCATCGTTTTCATTGGCGACCTCAACCTGATTGCCCCTATCCTCACCATGTTTTTCCTCACCACTTATCTGGTGTTGAACGTCGCCGCTGGGATTGAAGGTTTCCTCCAAAGTCCCTCCTTCCGTCCCTCCTTCCGAGTTCACTGGTCACTGTCGCTGCTGGGGGCGATTGGTTGTCTGGCGGCGATGTTTTTGATTAATGCGATCGCCACCGTCGTTGCCGCCCTGATTGTTCTGGGCATTTATCTCTGGCTAGAGCGGCGCGAGTTAGAAGCCAACTGGGGTGATGTGCGCCGGGGGATCTGGATGGAGGTGCTGCGGGCAGGGCTGTTTCAGGTGGGGCGCGAAGACGACACCCGCAACTGGCGACCCCATCTGCTCGTACTGTCGGGCGCACCCAGCCGCCGCTGGCTGTTGGTCGAACTGGCAAATTCCCTGGTACACAATCGCGGCTTTGTCACCGTCGCCACGGTCTTACCACGGGGATCGCGCAGCCTTGCCCAGCAGGAGGAAATGGAACAGCGCATACACGAATATTTGGAACGCCGAGGTATTCAGGCACTCGTCCGCACGCTCACCGCACCCGATCCCTTTGAAGGGGCAATGCGATTGGCAGAAATCTATGGCATTGGTTCCCTGGTGCCGAACACCATTTTGCTGGGGGATAGCGAAGACCCCACACGGCGCGATCGCTACTGCGAAATGATCACCACCCTCCACGAAGGTCGGCGCAATGTCATCATCCTCCGCGACAACCCAGAGCTTGGCTTTGCCCGTCGCCAGCGTATTGATGTGTGGTGGGGCGGATTATATGCCAACGGAGGATTGATGCTGTTGCTGGCAGATTTGCTGCAAACTGATGTGCTCTGGCGACATGCCGAAATCCACATGAAGCTTGTCGTTCCGGACGGCTCTGCCGCAGAAGCCGCCAAAGCCAATCTCGACCAGGTGATTCAAACCCTCCGGCTATCTGCTGTTCCGCAGGTCTTGATTGCCAACGGCAGGTTGTTTAGCGAGATTTTGCACGAGTCTTCTGAAGATACCGATCTGATTCTTCTGGGCGTTGCTACACCTCACGAGAACTTTGTGGAATACTACGCCAACTTGCAACAGTGGACGCAGGGTTTGCCCACAACGTTGCTCGTGCTAGCCGCACCGAAATTTTCCTATGCCAAAGTCTTCTCCGAAGATGCCCCGGCTGTGGAATAGGGGGGCAATTGCAGCCATACCCATCGTGAAAAAAAACTCCCCAGTTTCCTGGGGAGAAGCGGGTTCTATGTCTTATGCGGTCAAACTTATGCGGTCAAACGTCTCATGCGGTCAAAAATTACGTAATCCAAGGTAATCAGTCAGGGAAATACGATCGCATTTCCGAGCTGAAAGGGCGATCGCTACCTACGCCACAACCTTCTCTATCGGGTAACCGGCTGCTTGCCACGCTTCCATGCCACCACCAAGCTTCGCCACATTTTGGAAGCCCATTTCTTTTAGCAGATGGAAAGCAGAAGCGGTTTGGTCATCATTGGCACCATATACATAGATGTCGCGACCACTTTCGAAGCTGGTGGGTGCGCTAACTGCCAACTGCTCCAGCGGAATTGAAATGGCACCCGTGATGCGGCTGTAGTTAAAGGAATCGCGATCGCGTACATCCACAATCGTCAGAGCAGGTTCACCCCAATCGAGACGCTGCTTTAGTTCAAAAACACTGGATTCTGGCTTGAGAGAAGGAGGAACGGGAATGAGTCCGGAGAGAAGTGCCATGGGAGTAACTCCAAAATGATTAGGATTCACAATGTGAAACTGCCTATGATGTTAATAAAAATTAACCAAAATGTAAAGGAGTATGAATATTTTCGTCGTAAATATTGACAAATAACCAAAAAGTGTATCTAAAAAGACGCTTTTGAGGGTATGTCCCCGTTCTACGGAGGACATGTTCTGTCTGTTCTTAGTCCCTTGCCAAAAGAAATTTGGTTTCCTATGACCCACATGATTGCCGTGTTTCTAAACCCTTGATTTTGCGTGCGCTCAGCGTACGCAAAATCAAGGGGTTTAGAAACACGGCGAAGGTATTGATGACAACATGCTCATCCAACATGCTCATTAATAAAAAAATTAGGCAAAAAAAATTAGGCAAATGACCTACACCGTACTTGCATCAGACTATGACGGAACCCTGGCAAAGGATGGAGCCATCGATGCCAGTACAATCCACGCCCTGGAGCGCTGGCGCAGCAGCGATCGCAGCCTCGTTCTCATTACTGGGCGCGAATTTGAGGATGTGCTACATGTCTGCCCCTGTTTGCCTTTGTTTAACTGGGTTGTGGCAGAAAATGGGGCAGTGCTCTATGAACCGGAAACCAAAAGAGAAAAGTTTTTGGGCGATCGCCCTTCCGAAGCCTTCATTCAACAACTGCAAGACCGGGTTCATGCTGCCAGCCAGCGACAACAGGCAACGGTTTCTGATGAAATGCAACGGTTGCAAGCCCAATATCCTCTTGTCAGTCACGGGCGCATCATCGTTTCTACCTGGGAACCCCATAGCGCTGAAGCCAGAGCACTCATCGAAGAATTGGGGCTGAACTTGCAGATTAGTCTGAACAAAGGGGCAGTGATGATTCTGCCAACCGGGGTAGACAAGGCAAGCGGCATTGAAGCGGTTGCCAGGGAACTGAAAACTTCCCTGAGTGCCATTGTGGGTGTTGGTGATGCTGAGAATGATCTACCGTTTCTCAATCGCTGCGGTTATTCCGTTGCTGTTGCCAATGCCCTCCCCGAAGTCAAAAGCCATGTGGATGATGTAACTCAGGCTGCAAGAGGAATGGGCGTTGTCGAGTTGATCGGTCGTCTCCTAGCTTCCTAATTTTTTTCAGGGAAAAATTCTTGGATTCTATTTCAGCATCACAATGGCGAGCATGTTGATTTCGTTATACTTTCGTCATTTTTCCAGCAATTTTCAGGCTTGAAGTCTGGTTGATCCCATGTGAAGGGTGGTGTGCTGTCCCGCTCCTGTTAGGGCTGAAGCTTCGGAAATACAAATATTTTCTTAAAAATAGAATAACTTCACGTAAAGCACGAAAAATTTCACCCAGTTTTTATGAAATTTTGGTGTAGAAACGAGAATTTGCGTAAAAACACGTATTGCCTCTTCTACATTATTAGAAGTTCAAGCCAGACCACTAATGTCTAATTACCATGTCTAGTCAAAATGTCTAGAAAGGCAGCAGATTTACTGGCAGTTTCTTGAACAGAAGCCGCTCCAACTCTCGAGCTAAGCCTCAAAGTTCCTCCATTCCATACGCTCAGTTTCGGTCCTCCGTTTCAGATCGATCTCCCTGCTGCCCTTGCCAAACCTCTTTTCTGCTCTTTTTCTGCATACCGTTCCTGTTCTTGTTGAAGTCGGTTCTTCGGTTTCACCCCAAATCCCAGTAGAAAACTTCTGAGCTATGCGCAATCGGCAAGACTTTTATGATTCTCTGGCAGAACTGCAACTGATTCAGGCGCAGATTGTTTTGGAGCTGCCAGCAAGCCAGGAATCCATCCGTGAGCAGCTCCATCGCATTTGGCAAGCGCAACAGGAACTCGATCGCCTCTATGAAGATGCCCTGCGCTATTCCAGCCGCTATCGATCCACCTTGGATTTTCCTCCCAGACTGCTGACGGGGCTGATACTTCGGGCTTACCGCTACGCTGAAAGCCTCAAGCACCTGGCAGAAGAATTCCCCGTTGACCCGCAGGGAACTGTGGCATGTCTCAAGCAAATCTATCGCCGAAACACGCGCCTGAATGAGCGATTGAAGCAGTTAGAACAGAATTTGGCGCGTCCTAAGTCGGCTTGAAAGCTGCTATTTCATTGAATTTGGCGATCGCAGGAGAACCAGACGCTTTAGGATTTTAATGTCCGCTAGTAACTGGGATTTGCACCTATGAGCGACCCAAATGTGACGCTGTTCACCAAAATCATCCAGCGCGAGATTCCTGCCGACATTATTTATGAGGATGAGTTGGCGATCGCCTTCCGCGACATCAACCCCCAGGCTCCGGTTCATGTGCTTGTTGTGCCCAAAAAGCCAATTCCCAAGCTGGCAGAGGCAATTCCTGAAGACCATCGCGTCCTGGGACATTTGCTGATGACGGTGAAGCGTGTGGCTGATCAGCTAGAACTAACCGACTATCGGGTGGTCATGAATAACGGAGAAGGGGCAGGGCAAAGCGTGTTTCACCTGCATTTACATATTTTGGGCGGACGGGCGATGGGCTGGCCCCCCGGCTAATGAGCATGGCTCGATAGTCAGTATTGGTTTGTGGAAAGGTTTGCATCGGCGCAGCATGACTGCGCAGCCGACAATCCTTTACCTCTCGTTACATTGATGGCAGTAAAAGTGGCAGTAAAAGCTCATTGGGGTCTCAGTGTTCTCATTCTCATAAATGGATGTTTCTGTTTAATGAGCTGTTGAGGCGCTGAGATCTTTGTTTTTGGGGGGATGGGCGATCGCCCTACCGCTATTGACATAGATAAATTGGCGGATGTGAACAACCATTTCCTCATTAATTTGGAGTTCTTTTGAGGGAAATCCTTAACAAAGACGAAAATTCCCTTTACAAACTGCAACCTTTTCCTTAATCTATATACAGAACGGTAAATAAACCGTCCAATTCATTTCTTGTACATACCAAGCACTCATTGAACATATGACTACTACTCTACAGCGGCGCGAAAGCGCTAACCTGTGGGAGCAGTTCTGCGAGTGGATCACCAGCACCGACAACCGCCTTTACATTGGCTGGTTCGGCGTTCTGATGATCCCCACCCTGCTGACTGCGACCATCTGCTACATCATTGCCTTCGTTGCAGCGCCTCCCGTTGACATTGATGGCATCCGCGAGCCTGTTGCCGGTTCTCTGATGTACGGCAACAACATCATCTCCGGTGCGGTTGTTCCTTCTTCCAATGCAATCGGTCTGCACTTCTACCCCATCTGGGAAGCCGCTTCTCTCGATGAGTGGCTCTACAACGGTGGCCCTTACCAACTCGTTGTGTTCCACTTCTTGATCGGCGTCTTCTGCTACATGGGTCGTGAGTGGGAATTGTCCTACCGCTTGGGCATGCGTCCCTGGATCTGCGTCGCTTACTCTGCACCCGTTGCAGCGGCTACTGCCGTCTTCTTGATCTACCCCATCGGTCAAGGTTCCTTCTCCGATGGTATGCCTTTGGGTATCTCCGGTACGTTCAACTTCATGTTCGTGTTCCAGGCTGAGCACAACATCCTGATGCACCCCTTCCACATGCTGGGTGTAGCCGGTGTGTTCGGTGGTTCGTTGTTCTCCGCGATGCACGGTTCGTTGGTGACCTCCTCTCTGGTGCGTGAGACCACCGAGACGGAGTCTCAGAACTACGGTTATCGCTTCGGTCAGGAAGAAGAGACCTACAACATCGTTGCAGCCCACGGCTACTTCGGACGTCTGATCTTCCAATACGCGAGCTTCAACAACTCTCGTGCGCTGCACTTCTTCCTGGGTGCATGGCCAGTGATTGGCATCTGGTTCACCGCTCTGGGCATCAGCACGATGGCGTTCAACCTGAACGGGTTCAACTTCAACCAGTCCATCTTGGACAGCCAGGGTCGTGTGGTTGGCACTTGGGCAGACATCCTGAACCGTGCGAACCTGGGTATGGAAGTAATGCACGAGCGTAATGCTCACAACTTCCCCCTGGATTTGGCATCGGGCGAGTCTGCACCTGTTGCGTTGACCGCACCTTCCATCAACGGTTAATTGTTGGTTGAAAGCTGAATTCAAGTAACAAAAGTTAGCGAAAGCGCCTCCTTCGGGGGGCGCTTTTGTTTTGGTGATCAGGGTTGGGTGTAGGTGAGAGAAATCTATGCACATTCGAGGGGCAACCCGAACGATAGGCCTGGGTGTTTTACAGCGCTTCGCAAGCGCTTAAAACTGGGTTATTTTTGTGAGAGCCGCATAGAGTGCGGCTCTCACAAAAATAACTATGGCTGATTCAAGCGTGAAGCACTGTAATTGTCGATGAATGATGGATAGATTTTGCGATCGCCCTTCACTGTGAACAGTATTATCGAGGGAGTATCTGATACTGTTTTAATTTTGCTCCTCTAGCTTTTTTTCTTCTCCTGTGACCCTACGATTGGTTTTGATTGAGGATGACTCGGCATACCGTTCAGCACTGGCGTTATGGCTGGAACAGTTTGCAGATATTGAGGTCGTTGCAGAATGTCGCTTGTCTGAAGCGATCGCCTGCCTGACGGAAAACCTGCCTGACCTCAGCCGTTTGGAGGATCAGCGCTGCCTGGCAGTTTTGGGGCTTTCACCGACACCCCCGCAAATGGGTGCAGCTTCAGAATGGCAGGTGTGTGAGCGGGTGCGATCGCAATTTCCCCAATTGCCGATTCTCGTGCTGGGTTTATCCGCCGAGCCAATCCTGGTAGCTGCGGCACAACGGTCTGGGGCAACTGGGTTCTGGTTACGTAGCAGTCATCCCGATGCCTTGATTGCCACCATTCGACGGGTTGCCCGCGGGCAAGCGGTGTGGATTGGGCGCACGGCTCCGATCGCCGCTGCGGGTGGGCGTCCTGGGGTGTTGAGTGAGCTACGTCGCAACCTGCGAGTTTCTGGGGTACGGCAGATGGAGGGGGCGATCGCCCAGCTATCGGAGCAATTGCGCGATCGGCGGTTGACCCCAATGGAGCGCTTGATTCTGGAAGGGCGGCGGCGAGAAGTGCGGGCGGCACGCTGGCTGGTGCAACAACTGCTGGCAACGCCTGCTTTGACTGGGCTGGAATCGGATGAAGCAGCGGCGCAGCAAACCCTGACAGATGCGATGGTGAGGGGTGAGGAACGGGCTGAACAGCAAAGCATGACACAATCGGTCGCATCCGCCTCTTCTCCGGCTCGGGCGGCGGGGCTGGAACCTGTGCCTGCGATCGCCCCCCTGGAAACCCGCATCTCCGCCCTGAGTTTGCAGTCTGTGCTGGTGGATGCGGTACTTTCCAACATGCAGAGCAGTGTGGCAAACCTGACGGGCGTTCCTTTGGAAACCGACATTTTGCAAGCCGCTCGGAAGCAGGAACTTTTTGGGCTAATTCTGCGGAAGCTGGAGAACTTGCTGGAGGACTTGCGCCAGTCCCAGGTTACGCCAGAGCAACTGGTGGGGATGCGATCGCAACTCCTGCTGGATTTATGGGAAGCCGCGACGGAAGACTTCTTTGGTCGATATTCCACCGTTTTTGTTCAAGGAATGGATGTGACATTGGTGGATGTACTGCTATCCGATGCACCACTGGTAGATGCGACGCTGCTCCGTCCGCTCCCATATTTTGAAACGCTCCTTGCCCACCTCCTATTTCAGACGCCGCTTACAATCAATGGCAATTCCTATCCAGCAGGCAATCCAGAATCGTTGCTGCGGGCAGAGTTGATGTTAAGCAATGTCGTTGTGCAACTGGCAAATGCAGTCGTTCAACCGTTGCTGAATCAGGTTGCGGATGTGGAGGAAATCAAGCAAAGCTTTTACGATCGCCGTCTCATGTCTACCCGTGAGGTGGAGCGTTTTCGCAATGATTTGTCCTGGCACTATCGGATGCGCCGCTACTTCTGGACGCCCCGCGATATTTTTGAAAGCCGCTACCAACTGCTAAGCTTCCAACCCCGTGGTATTCAGGTGCGTTCCATCTATGCGCCCCGGCGGGATGAGTTGGAGGCGCTGAGCGGAATTCCCTACGCGGTGACGCTGGTGCTGGAAACGCGGGATGCGGTCGCCCCTCGCGTGCGATCCGCTTTCTCGGTCGTTGGCAGTGCCCTGGTGTATGTCCTGACGGAGGTTTTGGGGCGCAGCATTGGCTTGGTTGGGCGCGGCGTCATCAAAGGCGTTGGCAATGTATGGCAGGAAACTCGCTACTCCCGCGATAGCGACCCCCGGCAGTAAGCCCATTCATGATTTTTGGGTGGGGGGCACCGCCCCACACCCAAAAATCATTACCTTCATCCCACTCCAGCCCATTGGTCTTGCCCCAGCGCTAGAATGGGAGACGCTTTTCGTACGGGACGTACCCATGACCTCTGATCCCTCTCGGTTTAATGGTTGGCGGCAGTGGCTTTTTCCCCTGGCGTCCGGTGTGCTGCTGCTCAGTCTGGGAGCCGCCGGATGGTGGATTGCTGAGCTTGCCACTGTGTCCGATACTGCCGAAGTTCCTTCTACAACCGAAGGTGAAGAGGCGATCGCCCTTCCCGCTCCCGACTCTGATGCGTTGGGCGACACTGCCGACCTGTTGGAAGCGCCGGATGATTCCAGCCAGGTGGTTTTGCCAAAAGGTTGGGAAGCAGAGCCAGAACTAAATCCAGTAGCTCAGATTCAAGCGGCAAACCGTCAACAACAGATGTATCTGATTGTTCGTGCCCAGCCCAGAGCCGATTTGGAGGACATGACGAAGGAGGAATTTTCGGAGCGATCGCGCGCACAACTCAAAGCGCAATTAACTGAAGTCGAAGAAGTCGGTCCAAGCGAAGCGATTACTCAGGTCGGCGCGTTCGATGCGGTGCAGTACGAGATTCGGGGGGCAAACAATGAAATTAGCGTAGTTTACCTGCACACGACGGTTGAAACCCCAGAGCGTTTCACTCAAATTCTCACCTGGACTTCGCCTACGGACTTTGCCCGCAACGAGGCGGCGATGCAAGAACTCATCCAGGATGTAGAAGTCCGCTAGGTGGGTAGCGCTAAGAAAGCCCATTTTTGGGCAAGCAGATGCGGCGATACCGCATCTGCTTGCCCAAAAAATGGGCGCAGATATTGATTTTTGGAGCAAGGTTAGCTAGAAGAAGCGACTTCTTGTGCTTTCGGAGTTTCAATCAGGGCGGTCAGGGCTTCGCCTGATTCCGCAGGCTGTCCGCCGCCAAAGATCAGGGAAACCAGATAAACTAGCGCCCCTGCCACCATACCGGGGAAGGCTTCGCAGACGGAATCCGATAGCCCCAATCCTAAGGGATCTGCGGATTAATAAAATCCCAATTTTTGAGAGAGAAGGCTGGCAGAGCCAGCCTTCTCTCTCAAAAATTGGGATTTTATTTTCTTGCAAGTCCCTTGGCTCTATCCAGCTCTACTCAAATAAGTTTGTTGATTTAGCGTAACATTTCTTCGTGATTCTTACCCTTGCGAGGATGGCTGAGGAGGTGAATTGAAACGTTACCCTTGCGATCGCCGCAATCCATCCAGCCCTAACCCGCAATTTAATTGGCAAATTAAGTAATTGGTAAATCAAGTGGCAACGAGTTGGTTCATGTTGACAAATAAAGAACGTATTTCTGGGAAAGAAGCTATAGCCTGACCGTACTTTCTTTCCCGAAAAATGCGTCCTTTGTTTTGTTTGTCGCTCAGCTCTTAGGATTGAAAATTAAATAAAACCTGGAATTTTTGATGAGAAGCGCGGCATTGCCGCGCTTCTCATCAAAAATTCCAGGTTTTATTTCGTACTTGCTCCTTAGTATCGAAGTTGTGTCGTAAATTTTACGATAGGACGGTAGCGCCTAAACACTTAGGGGTTAGCAAATAAATAAAATCCCAGAGAGGGGCGCGGGCGAAGCCCCCTCCCCCTCCCACTCCCTCTGGGATTTTATTTTTAAGCAAGTCCCTTAACTCCTATACCTATGAGTTCAAAATACTCTTTTTACACTGCCTCACTAATTCTAAACAGAATATGTGGGAAACATAACCGATAATAATTAGGTTCTCTAGAGATTGCCATTCTCATGCAAAGTAAAAAGCGTGTAAAATAAATCTTTGATTCCCTCTTCCTCCGGTTTAGATTTTGTACAAGAATTGGGTCTGTTGCGATCGCCATTTCACGTCTCATACTGACAAGTACGACCTTCAATAGTTCCTGTTTTGGGTTGAACTACTTCTCGGTATTTTTTGACAGGATGGTGAATCTTAGATGATCTGCCCCGGAAGTAGAAAATCTGCTGCTGAAAATTGCCTCCACTTTCATCTCAGACTGCCTGACGTTGATTGCCCTTCCAGATTAACCCCTGTCTGTTATCGACTCGACTGCTGATATTCGTAAGACGCATATGCTCAAAACCTCTGCGATGACGCATGTTTGAGTGGGTGTTTCACGAATTGAGTATTCGCTCTGATGGTAAGGACTGGTCAGCGATGATGGTTGTTGACTGAAGTGTGTAGTGAACCCTGTTGCAATTTATGAGTCTCAATCTTGCGAGTTCGTCATCGGAGGATGATAAAACCTTCTGGCGTGAAATCTATCCGTCCATTGGCTTCGGTGTTTATGTGGTAGATGTTGGCGATCGCCTGGAATTTGTCTTCATCAATTCTGTTTGCAGCCGTTTATACAATCTGGACGCTACACAACCCGGTGGAAGAATGCCCCTGGAACGGCTGCCGCAACCCCTGGCGCATCAGATAGGGCAGGCTTTGCAGCAATGTATTGCTACCGGGGAAGTGGTCGTAGTTGAGTTGTACCTTACCGGGCAGGATGGAACCCGATGGTTCTTGAATCATGTTGCTCCGGTGCGGGATGCGCAGGGGCAGATTTGTCGCCTGGTGGGGAGTTGCTGTGACATTAGCGATCGCAAACGCATTGAACAGGCGCTGAGAGATCTGATTATTGGGACGACAGCCGTCACCGGGGACGATCTATTCCCAGTGCTAGTGAACCATCTGGCGCTAACGCTGGAAGTGGATTACGTCATTTTGATGCAACGGGTAGGAACGGATTTACAGGTTTTGGCAAGTTCGCCCGTCCTGCCGATGACGACTGCACCCTTCCTGAGAACTTTCTGTGAAAAGGTTATCGAACAGGGCGACTATTACCAACCGACTGGTATCCAGGAAAGCTTTCCTGAGGATGAGGACTTGCGATCGCTGGGGGCTAAGGGGTACTACGGGGTGCGCCTGAGCCGCACGACTGGGGAAGTTTTGGGGCATTTGTGTATTCTCCATACGCGCCCTCTGGCAGCCCTCGAAACCTATCAGCCGATTCTTCAGAGCTTTGCCTCACGGGTGGTTTTAGAACTGGAGCGGCAGCGGGCAGAAGTCGCACTGCGGGAAAGCGAGGAACGCTATCGCCTGGTGGCAGAAAACATGACGGATCTGGTGTGCCTCCATGCTGCGAATGGGCAGTTTCTCTATATCAGTCCATCCAGTGTTGCCTTGTTGGGCTACGAGCCAGAGGAGTTGGTGGGGAAAACCCCCTATGACTTTTGCCATCCTGAGGATCGCGATCGCTTTCATCACGACATCCACATTCAGGCACCGCAGGGCAAGGCAACCTCGACCGTTTATCGCTTCCGCTCCAAGTCTGGTTCGTATATTTGGCTGGAAACTCTAACTCAGCCAATTTTGAATATCCAGGGGCAGGTGGTGAAGTTGCAAACCACCTCTCGCGCCATTGCCGAACGCATCCATGCCGAGGAACAACTACGCCATCAGGCTTTACATGACGAATTGACGGGTTTGCCCAACCGAAATCTGTTGACCGAGCGCTTGGAACGGGCGCTCCACCGCTTTGCCCAACAGCCAGAGGCACTCTACGCCGTACTTTTTCTCGACCTGGATCGGTTCAAGGTGATAAACGACAGCCTGGGACATCTAGCCGGAGACCAACTGCTGATCAATGTCGCACGAAAGTTACAAATGCTGGTGCGCGATGGGGATGTTGCGGCTCGACTGGGAGGGGATGAGTTTGTCATTTTATTAGAGCCGATCGACTCCCTCCATACGGCATTTCGAGTTGCAGAGCGAATTCGGGATGAGTTGCAAACACCGCAGTTGTTGGGCGATCGCCAAATTCGCATCAATGCCAGCATCGGTATCGTTTTTGGTTCTTATGCTCACCAAACGGCTACCGATTTACTGCGCGATGCCGACATTGCCATGTACCGTGCCAAAGCCCAGGGTGGCGGCTGCTACGAGGTTTTCGATCCAGTAATGCACCTGCGGGCGGTGGAGCGGCTCAACCTGGAGAACGACTTGCGGAATGCAATCGACGTGGGGGAATTTATTCTGTACTTTCAGCCCATTGTGTCACTGACCAGCGGCAGGATTTATGGCTTTGAGGCACTGGCTCGCTGGCAACATAGGCAGCGGGGGTTGGTATCGCCCCAGGACTTTATTCCCATTGCCGAAGAGACGGGTATGATTGTGCCTCTGAGCAACTGGGTTTTGGAGCAAGCCTGCCAGCAAATGGCAACCTGGCAGCGGGAAATTCCTGCTGCCCGTCACCTGATGTTGAGTGTTAACCTGGCAACCCAGCAATTTCGACAGCCAGAGTTTGTTGAACAGGTGCACCACATTTTGCAAACTACCGGGCTTTCCGGTGAAAGCTTAATCCTGGAGTTTCGCGAAGGGATGTTGATAAACGACTTGCCGCCTATCATTGCGCGGTTGGAGGCGTTGCGATCGCTCTCCATCCAACTCAGCATCGATGACTTTGGCACGGGCTACTCTTCCCTTAATCACTTACACCAGTTTCCGTTGAATATGCTGAAGATTGCGCAGACACTCATCAGTGCGGTGCAACCTCAAGGGGTGAGCAATCCCATTGCTTCGATGGTGGTGGCGCTGGCACGGCAGCTTGATCTGGTGGTGGTCGCAGAGGGTATTGAATCCATCGGACAGTTGCAGCGGCTCGCAGAACTGGGGTGTGAACTGGGGCAGGGGTATTGCTTCTCGCCTCCCCTGGCGGCTTCCGAAGTTCCCTGCCTGCTTGCCTCAACCCAGTCCTATGAGATGCGCCTCTGACCCACCCCTGGTTCTGCGTCTCACCCCAAGCGAATTACAGCGCTTCGCGCTTGAATCAGCCACAGTTGTTGTTGTGAGAGCAGCGCGGCGCGCTGCTCTCACAACAACAACCTGGTTTGAAGCGCTTGAGAAGCTTCTTGTTTGGAGCCTTAGGACTGAAGATCATACAATCCAAAACTTGTTGAAAGCGCGGCACTGCCGCGCTTTCAACAAGTTTTGGATTGTATTTGATTCGCGTTCCTTAGCGGCTAATAATGCCGGACCACTGGACTTTGCGTTCGGGTTGGCGACGGTAGGAGAAGAAGCGATCGGGGGTTTGGAACGTGCAGTGGGGGGCGATCGCTATCTGCTCTGGTTTGAGTCCCAGTTGTGCCAGTTGCAGGGCGTTGACCTGGCGCACATCCAGCCGCTCCCGCCCTGGTTGCGGATCGGGTAGCAGGGGCGAGTCGGGAAGTTGGCGTGCCTCTGCCAAAACTGCCTCAATATCATCGGTGGAGCGCGTATTCAGCGAACCGGCGGCAACGAGTAGCACACTGGCAACCACTTCAGCAGCTACCGCTGAAGATACCTGATAGACCGCACCCGCGATCGCCGGACCCAGCGCCACACGCAAATCCTCAACGCGGCTTCCCTGGCTTTGTAGCCGAGAAACTGCCACAGGCACAATCCGCGCTGCCGTCCCGCGCCATCCTGCATGAGCCGCCGCAACCTGCCCTGTTCGCGTATCCGCAATCAAAGCCGGAACACAGTCGGCGGTGCAAACCCACGCCCCCTGATTCCTGGCTTCCGTTAGCACCCCATCCCCCTGGGGCAACTCCCGCTCTTTCTCCTCCTCATCGGGAAGGGGCGTCGGGTGTTGGTGATGAATTTCGGTGGGGGTCAGCACAATGTTGCCATGCACTTGCTTGAGGTGATAGGCGATCGCCCTTTCTGCCTCACTTTGCAGCGCATGGGTCAACTCCGTAGGCGGACGGGGCGACCATTGTCGGGTAAAAAATCCGTGGGCAAAACCCGCTAGCAAATCGCAGGTGAGATAGGGCAAACCTTCCCAATACTGCCAGTTCCACATCTTTTTCTGCTCCACCACGATTAGTGCAACGGTAACGTATCAGGATTATCAGGATGCAGGGGCGATCGCAATGGGCAGCGAGCGTATCGACGCCTTTTCTTTCTTCAATAGCCATTTCCCATCAGTCGTTTCCCAGTAGCCATTTCTCAGTAGCCATTTCCCAGTAGCCATTTCCCAGTAGGATAAAGGGCGTCCTCAACCGCTTCCCCCGCCTGCTCCTATGTTGGATCGTGAACCGTTGAATTTTCAACGCTTACTCACCCATCTCCAGACATTATCTTCGCCCATCTCTGTGCCCATATCTTCGCCCATCTCTGTGCCCAGTGTGGAGGCTCCGACAGTAACCGCCTCCCCCTTCTCGGTCCATTTTTTTGAAACTGTGGCTTCAACCAATGTCGAGGTGTGGCGTTTGCTGGAGCAGGGGGCTGCGGAAGGGGTGGTGGCGATCGCCCAGCAGCAGCAAAGCGGGCGCGGACAGCGGGGGCGCACCTGGCAGTCGCCTTGCGGTGGGCTATATCTCTCCCTCGGCATGACCCCCCATTTGCCGAGCCAGGATGCCGTTCGGCTCACCCTGGGCTGTGCCTGGGGCATTGCTGCCGCCCTCCGCCAGCGCCGCATTCCCGTTGGCATCAAGTGGCTGAACGATCTGGTGCTGGAGGGGAAAAAGCTGGGCGGCATCCTCACCGAAACCCGTATGCAACAGGGGCGCATTCACCAGGCTGTGGTTGGCATTGGCATGAACTGGAGTAACCCTGTGCCCGATGTTGGCATTAATCTTGCGACCTGGGTTCAAAGCCAACCGCAGCCTACGGTTTCTTCGCTAGAGGAATTGGGGGCGATCGCCCTGCAGGGGGCATTTGCAGGTTATCAGATGGCGAAACAGGGGCATAGCGCTGAGTTGGTTGCCTGTTATGAATCTGTCTTCGTCAATCGTGGACAGACAGTTAATTTGCAGACTTCCTCTCTCAAGGAGGAGGGGACTGGCAAAGTTCTTGGCATTACGGCTGATGGAGCTTTGCGGGTGCAGTACCCTGCGGATGCTACTACCGAAATCTATCTACAACCCGGAACTATTCAGTTAGGCTATCCAACTCCTTCACTGCCACTTGAAAGGGACAATCATAATTAAAGTCTTCCTTTTGACTGCTCAGTAAGTAATGTGCTCATTTGTTTGTAGATATAGCGTTTTGCAAGCGCTTTAAGTACAGCACATGGGAGGGGCGGCGCGCCACGCCGCCCCTCCCATGTGCTGAAGCAACTTGCGCACCGCTATAGATGTAGTAGAAAAATAAACTCCCCAAAATAAACTCCCCAAAATAAACTCCCCAAAATAAACTCCCCAAAATAAACTCCCCAAAATATACTCAACATCCAAATACATTTCCGACTCGTATTAAAAATGAATCAAGCACTCACACACTTACCTTTTTGGAGGTCAATTACTATGAAACGCTTCACATATTCTTTCCTTTCTCTGGGTTTGGCACTAACTGCCTTCGCATCACTGGCAGAAGAAGCAAAAGCAGAACCAACTGTTCAGCCTTTTAATTTGGTTCATCTTGCTTATCAGGGTCGTTTGGTTAATGAAGGTGTACCCGGTTATGAATCACTGATTTCAAGCATTCAGACGGGTAAAGTTACGGCTGAATCTTTGATCGAAGCAGCCATTGAAGATGGGCGTTTATCCACTGAAAGTCTGGATAACGAGAGCTATGTTACCTCTGTTGAACGCAGTTTGGAGCGCCTTTACGATCATGGTCGATAGGATTAACAGGATGTTAGTCTGAGTGAAATCCTGGGTTTGTAAAGTTCGTCAATGACGAAGAATAAATAAAGAGCGAATAGTTGCGGCTATTCGCTCTTTTTGTAAAAAGAAATTGCTAATTACATGGTCATAAATACAGTAGGACCACGTACGCAATAGACTCCATAATTTTTGATGAGAAGCACAGCAATGCCGCGCTTCTTATCAAAAATTCTGGGGTCTATGTTAAAAGCTCTCCCAATAGCGTCCAAACGTGAAGAAATTTTGTGGGAAGTTTTAAGATGAAAGTTTCGTCATGGATTCTTCTCTAATGGCACCTTCTGATTTTACGGAGCGTTTGCGATCGCACCTCCGAACTTTAGGTATTCCTAGCTTTCAAGCTTTGGCACATGCTGCCAATGTTTCAAAATGGCAGGTAAATCAACTGCGGCAAGGTAAGGTCAGACACATGCGTGTTGAAGTGCTGCAACGTTTGAGCCATGTCTTACAACTATCGCTACCCGAGCTAATTCACGCCTTTTCGGACGCAGGACCGGACGCAGAACCGGACGCAGAACCGGATGCAGAAGATTGCGATGCAAAAGCGGCAGAAGAGAGAGCGGTTTCTGCCCCATCGGCTCGTTTCTCACCTCAGCGAGATGTGGTGGAGCAGATGCAGCAAGACTTTCAGCAAGGTACCCTGCAAGTGCTGGAGTCGTTGCTCATCCAACTGCCCACCATTCGCCATTCCCTGGAGAGTAAGCCCGACATTCCTGCGACGCGCCTGTTACCCCTGCTGCGTCCCCTGGATACGTTGTTGGAAGCCTGGGGGGTTGTGGCGATCGCCCCTGTCGGCGCTGAAGTGCCCTATGACCCAACCCAACATCAGTTGATGGATGGCACTGCGGAACCCGGCGAGTTGATTCGCGTTCGCTATACGGGCTATATGCAGGGCGATCGCCTCCTCTATCGTGCCAAAGTTAGCCCCCTGCGCTAATGCCACTTAAATTTGCCGTCTCCCTTATCGTCGGAATTGTAGAATCGGGTGGGATCCCTGCTAGGTATTGGCAGAAGCTTTTCCCCTAATGGTCAGAATAGGCATTGAGTGAATCCCAATTCAGCAACTCAGAACTGCCAATTCCCAATCGAAAATCTAAATTCCAAACTTGCTTCTCCCCATGACAGAACTCAAAATTGGCATCATCGGCGGTAGCGGTCTCTATAAAATGGATGCCCTGCAAGACATCGAAGAGATTCATGTCAACACGCCCTTTGGCTTTCCCTCCGACGCATTGATTCGGGGCAACCTGGATGGAACCCCGGTCGTTTTCCTGGCACGCCACGGGCGCAACCATACCCTGATGCCCTCCGAGCTGCCCTTTCGCGCCAACATCTACGCGATGAAAAGCCTCGGCGTGGAATACCTGATTTCCGCTTCAGCGGTTGGTTCCCTCAAAGGTGAGGTCAAGCCCCTGGACATGGTTGTGCCCGATCAGTTTATCGATCGCACCCGCAACCGGGTTTCTACCTTTTTTGGAGAGGGTCTGGTGGCGCATGTTTCCTTTGGCGATCCGGTGTGTAAGGACTTGGCGGGGGTGCTGACGGCGGCGATCGCCAGCCTCGACCTGCCCAACGTCACGCTGCACCAGGGCGGAACCTATGTCTGCATGGAAGGACCCGCCTTTTCTACCAAAGCAGAATCCAACCTCTACCGCAGTTGGGGAGCCACCGTCATTGGGATGACTAACCTACCCGAAGCCAAACTTGCCCGCGAAGCGGAAATTGCCTACGCCACCCTCGCCCTCGTCACCGACTACGACTGCTGGCATCCTGACCACGACAGCGTAACCGTCGAAATGGTCATCAATAATTTGCAGAAAAATGCGGTCAATGCCCAACGGGTGATCCGCGAGACGGTGCGCCGCCTCAGTGCCACCCCTCCGGTTTCCGATGCTCACAGCGCTCTGAAGTACGCCATCATCACCCCCCTCGACAAAGCCAATCCAGCAACTAAAGAGAAACTTGCTCCGCTGCTAGCCAAGTATCTGTAAACGCGGTGGTAAAGTTCCAGCCTTCATAGTCCAGGCTCAAACGCCTCATTGGCTTCTCCAATGAGGCGTTTGTTGTTGGGGGAAGTGCGATCGCCCAACCAAAATACAGGGATCGAAATCCTTTGCGGCTGGTTGACTGCGGACTTTTTCTAATTAATTAAAATGAGAATGTTGCAATAGTTTAAGCATTGTTTACTTAAATAAATTGACTTGCGAAGTTGTAAAGATAGTACGAATTTTGCAATGAGTAGTTGCTTTTATTGCTGCTTAGCTTTTGTTTACATTCTTCCATGTAGATAGCATCTTTATTTGCACCTAATCTCTCGAAAAACCACAGCTAGATGGAGTTTTGGGATATGAAAGTGTTGCAAAATGAGCCATTTGACTATTCAGGCTTTTACAAAAATTTGTGAAAAAACTTAGGAAAAACCATCAGTTTTCATTACGATGCACAACTAAGGATTGATTCTTAAGGGTCGTCCTTTTTGTTCTGCAATTTATCCATATCGTAATCATGACTACAACTATTCAACAGCGCAGTGGCGCTAATGCATGGGAGCGGTTTTGCGATTGGATCACAAGCACCAATAACCGCATCTACATTGGCTGGTTCGGTGTTCTGATGATCCCTACGTTGCTAACTGCAACCATCTGCTACATCATCGCCTTCGTTGCGGCTCCTCCCGTTGACATCGACGGCATCCGTGAGCCTGTTGCAGGTTCTTTGATGTATGGCAACAACATCATCTCTGGTGCGGTTGTGCCTTCTTCGAATGCGATCGGTTTGCACCTGTATCCCATTTGGGAAGCCGCTTCTCTGGATGAGTGGCTGTACAACGGTGGTCCCTACCAACTCGTTATCTTCCACTTCCTGATTGGCGCATTTGCTTACATGGGTCGTCAGTGGGAACTCTCTTACCGCCTGGGTATGCGCCCCTGGATCTGCGTGGCTTACAGCGCACCTCTGGCGTCTGCGACCGCTGTGTTCTTGATCTACCCCATCGGGCAGGGTTCCTTCTCTGACGGTATGCCCCTGGGTATTTCCGGTACGTTCAACTTCATGTTCGTCTTCCAGGCGGAGCACAACATCCTGATGCATCCCTTCCACATGTTGGGAGTAGCTGGGGTATTCGGGGGTTCGTTGTTCTCCGCGATGCACGGTTCGTTGGTAACTTCTTCTCTGGTGCGTGAAACCACCGAGACGGAGTCTCAGAACTACGGCTATCGCTTCGGTCAGGAAGAAGAGACCTACAACATCGTTGCCGCCCACGGCTACTTCGGTCGTCTGATCTTCCAATATGCCAGCTTCAACAACTCCCGTGCCCTGCACTTCTTCCTGGGTGCATGGCCCGTTGTTTGTATCTGGTTTACGGCGCTGGGCATCAGCACGATGGCGTTTAACCTGAACGGGTTCAACTTTAACCAGTCTGTATTGGATAGCCAGGGTCGCGTTATTGGTACCTGGGCGGATGTGTTGAACCGTGCCAATCTGGGTATGGAAGTGATGCACGAGCGTAATGCTCATAACTTCCCGCTGGATTTGGCAGCAGGTGAAGCTACTCCCGTAGCGCTGACAGCTCCTGCTATCAACAGCTAATTGCAACTTGCAATGATAGCCAGGGTTAGATTTTCTAGCCAAACCTGAATGCTAGGAAAACGGCGACCTCATTTTGAGGTCGCCGTTTTTGCTTGTTTGGAAGGTATAGCCATATTCATGGGGATTAGGGCGGGGTGCAGGGGTGCCACTCCTGCGTGGGGGCACCGCCCCTGGATTCTGGAGCGCCTGGAGTTGTTGTTCGAGTTGGGCTGCGAGGCAATACTTCATCGCCCAGAGTGAAAGCTGGGAAAACGGATGAGGGGCGATCGCCCCTCCATCATCGCGGCAGAAAAATGGCGGGACGCAGAGTGAGTGTTACAAATCCTTGCGGAGGGATTTCTGGAGGCAACGCGGAGACAAATTTCCCCGTGATAATGACGATAGTGAAATGACGACAGTGAACAGAACGAACGTCCACATCATCGGTAGGCTACAAAAGGCTGTACTGGTAAGCCTTGAGTGAATTCGTTCCATTCCCCCAACAGCGTGGGGATCATCGCTTGATTTGTTCCATGAGGTTTTTATGGTTTCTACAGCAGAAAAAATGACGCATTACCCCATGATTATTGGGGGCGATCGCGTGACAACGGGTAGCGAAGATGTCATTAATCCGGCGACGGGAAAGGTGTTTGCCACAGTTGCCCTGGGCACTGCCGCCGATGTGGATCGGGCAGTGACGGCGGCAAAAGCGGCGCAGGCAGAGTGGGGCGCGCTGTCCTATGGCGAACGCAGTTTGGCAATGATGAAGTTTGCCGATGCCCTCGAAGCGCACACCGAAGAATTGGCGCATCTCGAAAGCCTCAACGCCGGAAAAACGACAAAACTGACTCTCAACAGTGATATTCCCGTTGCCATCGATAATGTGCGTTACTTTGCTTCGGTGGTGCGGCGGCAAGAGGGCATTGCGGGGGGCGAATACTTAGGGGGATACACCAGCTTTTTGCGGCGGGAACCCATCGGTGTGGTCGGTGCCATTACCCCCTGGAACTACCCGATGATGATGGCCGTTTGGAAGATTGCCCCTGCCCTGGCAGCGGGGAATGCCGTCGTCCTCAAACCTGCCCCCAATACCCCGTTGACCACCATTCGCTTTGCCGAAATTGCTCTCGAAGCGGGTTTACCTGCAGGGTTGATCAACATCGTCACAGGCGGGGTTGAAGTGGGCGAAGCCATCTGCACCCACGCCGACATCGGCATGATCAGCTTCACGGGTAGTACCCGCACCGGGAAGCGCGTCGCCGAACTCGCCAGTCCCCTGATCAAGCGCGTGACTTTGGAGTTGGGAGGTAAAGCCCCCTTCCTAGTATTTGCGGATGCGGACATTGAAGCGGCAGCCCATGGGGCGCTCATCGGAGCCTATGCCAACTCTGGGCAGGACTGCACCGCTGCCACTCGGATTTATGTTCAGGATGAAGTGTACGACGCATTTCTGTCGCGCTTTGTCGAACTCTCGAAGCAAGTAGTGGTGGGCGATCCCTTTGATGATGCGACGGATATTGGTCCCCTCGCCAGTCAGGCGCAACTGAATAAGGTGAAGGGCTATGTGGAAGAGGCGAAGCAGCAAGGGGTTGAGGTCATCACTTGCTCTGAAGTCCCGTCAGAGGGCTTCTTCTTCCCGCCGACTATTCTGGTTGATCCGCCCCAGGATGCGCCCTGCGTGTGCGATGAGATCTTTGGTCCTGTGCCATCGGTCAAGCGCTTCTCTACCGAAGAAGAGGCGATGCGGCTGGCAAACGATACGCCCTACGGGTTGGCAGCCAGCGTGTGGACGCTAAACGTGCAGCGGGCAATGCGGGTTTCTGGTGCGCTCCAGGCGGGCACCGTATGGGTGAATGACCACCTGCCCCTGGCGAGTGAGTTGCCCCACGGCGGCTTCAAGCAGAGTGGCGTTGGCAAAGACCTGTCGCACTATGCGCTGGAGGAGTACACTGTCGTCAAGCATGTGATGTTTGATATTACCGGGGATCAGCGTAAGGGCTGGCACTTCACCACTTTTGGGAAAGAAGGCGAGTGAGTTACGGGATCAACCCAAGCATGAAAAAAGCGGGGGCGATCGCCCCCGCTTATTGTTTAGATTGTTTGGTTTGCACTGAAATCTGATGAGTGAAATCTGATGACAAGTCTGAACGTAAAACGCCGTAACCCGAAACGAGGGATTACATCAAATCTGCACGGCAGGTGTTGAGGATTTCCTGATCCAGTTCGCTCAGGGTGTCGAGCTGATGGAAGCCGACCAGACTCAGAGGGGCTGCCTGGGGATCATCAGCGGCGATCGCCTCATCCGATGCCAGGGCGATCGCGTAGGGATACACTTCCTGGTCGTAGGCACTCACAATGTTGAGGTTGAGTTGCCCCGACTGCACCTCTCCGTAGAAGCAGTCAAAGGAGGAGTTGGGCATGTAGAAACCACCGATCACCTGATCTTCAACCACCTCGAAGACCAGATACTCCGATCCCAATTCAAGGGGTTGTTGGGACTGTCCGTAGAGGTACACACCATCCTGAAGGTGCTGGCTGATCAGGGAGGATTGGGAAGCGGCAGCGAGTTGGCGAGATTCCATGACAGGCTCAATGCTGTGGGCATGGCTCTGGGCGATCGCCACCAGCGTCAGACCAAGGGTGACAAAGAAGGCAGTCAGGGGTTTTTCTAAACGGTTAAGGAGAGAAAAAAGCCGGGTATTAGAGCGCTTTTCATTAGTTTTGTTAATCAGTGCAACCACCTATGACCTCCTTGGCATACCAATAGCTTTTTAGTTAAATGAGCCTGTCTTATAGATCACTCATACTTCTGAGTGTAGAGGCTCAGGTCTCACAATCTGAGGCACATTCAGGGACTTTACATCTAAATTCACATTAGATTTAAGTTCCGTAATATGCCGGATCGTCTTCTTCGTCAGACACCTAAGTTTCCTTAGCGGATAACTAAGAGGACATGCTTTCCTACAAGCTGAGTTCCTGCTATTCCAGAAACTTATGCAAAAAAGTTTTGACTACCTGTGTCCAATGCTGTGTCCAATCAAGAGTGACTGTGGAAAGCTCACAACACAGGCATTGAGAGAAAGAAGCATGACCTCCTTCTGCCGCTGTGCAGCAAAAGAGGCTTCGCCCAAATGATAAGTTCAGCAAATCAAAAACTTAGCCCGTAGCTCAATTGTAAAAATACGGAAGTGAGGGTACGGAATGGTTGCCAAGCTGCGGCATCCATCTAGTTAGTTGATGCAAGTTGCTGAAAGTCGAAGCTTAATAGCAGGGGGAACACACAGGATGTAGGGGCGATGGCTCATTCTTGACCGACATGCTTGACCGATAAGGCTAGCGATCGCCATTGAACCTCTAAAGACGAATACTGCATAAGAGTGCAAAAGCCGAGTAAACACCCATTGAAATTCTTTCATCACACCACTGAAGAAGCAATTCAACCAAAGGATGATTGGCTGCACTACCTGTGTTCTACTTGCACTCTCAATTTGCGTATCGTCTTGCGTATCGTCTTGCGTATCGTCAACTCCTCCTTGATGTAGCGTCGGCTTGTGCTTGCTCTGATGCTCGTTCCTTCAACGGCTTCTAGGCAGCAAAACAATCGAGGCATACATCATGGAAAACTCTATTGCGCCTGGGTTTTATTGTCTTGCTCCATATCATAGACCGATCCATCCAAATTCCCAAGCTCTTTTCAGTCATATTACGTATCTTTTCAGACTGTTGGGCAGACATCCCAAGTCCCGGTGTACAGACTGATTCAGGCGATCGCCAATCAAGAATTTAGATATAGAATTTGCCGTATGCTCGCTTCTTTAAATGTTGAATTAATGTTAAGGCGATCGTTAGAAAAGAATTTCTCAAGTCTCTCTCGCTGCTCGCATCTATCAGTTCCTGCGCTTTGCTGTAATCGGGGTAGAACTTACGCACTTCGTGCGAAAACCCACGCCGTTGAGCGATTTTTCAGGTACGCTGCGCCTGAAAAATTGCTCAACGGCGTAAGTCCTGCGGAGTAGAGATTTGTAGAGGGATGGGTTTGTCTTTGGGGATCAGGCGTAGGCTAGAGAAAGAAGTGGCGATCGCCTTCTTCAAATTGCCGCCCTCAACCTGTCTCGATCAACCCTATGAGTTGATTTCAGAACCTTCAGCATCGTTTTAGATAACTTAAACAACTCATTTAGATAACTTAGATAACTAGATAACTAAAATTTAGATAACTAAAAAAGATAACTAAAATTTGGGCTTCCGTTTTTTGTTGCTTTCTTAACCACGCTCTTTGAAGCTGCATTTATTAACCGTGATTCTTTTGACCGTAATTTGTGGCAGTGCGTCCCGTGCCAACCTCCCCCTCGACCTGTGATACCTTTACCCCTCCTGGTGAGTTGCCCCTGGGCAGCCCCATAGCTACTGGGGAAGTTTTGGATGCTGAGGCGATCGCCGAAGCCGTAGATTGGTTTAGCTTTCATCTACTTTGGGGAGAGTTGGAGGAAGCCGTATTGGTGGCGATCGCCCAGGCGTTGCGGCGGTTTACGGTTGATCCCGGTGGGGTGCTGTATCCGGCAAATCAGGCAGCGGCGGGGATGTATTTCTTGAAGTGGGGCACGGTGGAAATTGTGCGCCAGTCGGCGATTGGGCAGACCCACATCCGCTACTACAACGCAGGAGAACTACTGGGCTATGTGCCCCTGGTGGATGTGGCTACGGAAGCGGTGTATGAGGAAAGTGCGATCGCCCTCACCCCCTGCGAAGTCTGGTTTTTGCCAAAGGCAGAGTTCCATCGGTTGTTCCAAACCCATCCCAGTCTTCAGCGCCCTATCAATCGGCTGCTGGTGCAAGACCTGACCCATATCGCCCGTCGGGTGAGCCAGGAAGAGCTGCGTATTCAATCCCTGCAACCCTACATTCGCCCTACGCCAAAGGCGATCCCCTTCGTCGGTTCCAGCAAGTTCGCTCAGAAATTGCGGGATCAGATTCAAGGAGCGGCGGCGGATATGCTTCCGGTTACCCTGCAAGCTCCGGTGGGAAGTGGCAAAACCTTTCTTGCCGGAAAAATTCATACCCTGTCGGGGATCAAAGAACGTCCCTTTGCTGAAATTGACTGTGCTCAGTTCCCCACCGATGAAGCGGGGATCATTCAGACGGATGGGCTGTTTGGTCGAGACGATGAGGAACCTGGAGTAATCGAGCTGTTGGAGCGCGGGACGTTGTTAATCGACAATGTGCAGCGGTTGCCAGAGTGGGAGCGCGATCGCCTCCTCCACTATCTAAAAACCGGAACCCTCACCCGCAATGGTGCTACCAATTCCTCACCCGCTACTCCCGTACATTCCTGGGTGCGACTCATCCTGTGCAGCCCCAAAACCATTGATCTGGCAAGCATTCCCCACCACGCCCTCAAGTTGCCAAACCTGTCCCAGCGCAAAGGCGACATTCCTGAACTGGCGCAACACTTCCTCCAGCGCTTCACCAAAGAGCAGGGACGACAGGCGGAAAACGAAACTGCCCCTTTGCGACTGAATCAGGCAGATCTGCGCCGCCTCATCAGCTATCGCTATCCCGGCGACCTGAGCGAGCTGGCAGACATCCTCAAGCGGGCTGTGCTGATGACGCCTCCCGGTCAAAGTGTGATCCCAGAGCAAGTCCTCTGGTCGGTGCAGTCCGAAAAGAATGCCTTTCGGGTTGACCTGCTCAACCAATATCCCTGGTTGCGGCGCTTTTTGCTCAGCCGCTGGTGGCCCCAGGGCTTCTGGATTCCCATGATGCTGGTCTTCGTCCTGGTTACCCTGATGGGCTATCTGGGTCCCCAAACCCGCGACGCCAGCTTTACCCTCAACTTTTTCTGGGCATGGTGGTGGCCCCTCTACTTATTCCTGTTTGCTTTCATTGGGCGAGTGTGGTGTGCGGTTTGCCCATTTATGATTACCGCCGAGTGGCTGCGCAGTCTTTCCCTCTGGCTTTTTCCCCGCCAGCTGCGCCCCTGGCCCACCCAATGGATGAACCGCTGGGGAGCCTGGATTCTCTTTGCCGGATTTGTCGCCATTTACCTCTGGGAAGAACTGTGGGATCTGCCCCACACGCCCTATCTGTCGTCCTGGCTATTGCTGGTCATTACGGCGGGTGCGGTCATTTTTAGCCTGGTTTATGAGCGGCGGCTCTGGTGTCGCTATCTCTGCCCCATTGGCGGCATGAATGGGATGTTTGCCAAGTTGTCGATGGTGGAGTTGCGATCGACTCAACAGGTGTGTGGCATTCAGTGCAGCACCTTTGGGTGTTACCGAGGCAGTGATGCAACTCCGGTGGCGTTTGCCGATGCGCTACCAAATGAGGGGCAAGCGACGGGAGGCTGTCCGCTTTACTCCCATCCGGCGCAACTGCCCGACAATCGCGACTGTATGCTCTGCATGACCTGTCTCAAAGCCTGCCCCAACCGATCGGGGCAACTCAACCTGCGGTTCCCGGCTACCGATTTGCTAGAAGGGCATCGGGGGTTTTGGGCAGAGGTGGCTTTGCTGCTCCTGCTGTTGGGGGGAGTGTTCATGCACCACGGACACAGACTGCTGGGGTGGCTGGGCTATGGAGATCTGCCCATTGACGCCGATCATTTGCTGCCGAGTGGGGCGATCGCCCTCTCGCTGCTCAGCATCCCTGCCCTGCTCACCTTTGGGGTACATCAGCTCAGTCGGTGGGGCGATCGCCAGCTTCCCGACTATCTCACCCTGGTCTATGCCTACCTGCCCCTCACCCTTGCCGCCAACCTTACTCACTATATTCCCGCTGCCATCACAGAAGCTGGAACCATTCTTCCCGTCATTGCCCGCACCTTTGGTTATAGCGGCGCAATGTTGCCCACCCTTACCTGGAGTACAGACGTTGCCCAATTTCTTCAGGGCGTAACGCTTCTCTCTGCTTTTGTTTTCAGCCTCTATCCCCTCCACCGCATCGCCAATCGCCCCTGGCTCAGCCTGCTACCTCATGCGGTTCTCATGCTGGGTTTCACTGTTTTCTTCTTCTACTTGATGGTCTAGCCCTGTTGTGCTTTCCCAAAAATAAGCTTTCTACTTGTTGCTCAGCTCTAATCCGGATGGAGAGGCGGTAAACTGATACAGATTTGGGGTTGGCGATCGCGCACCAAAGATGGCACTGGATGCACGAAAGAATCCGAAAAATCCGCCCTAATCAGTGCCTCCTCATTACCCATCGTTCTTCATTTCTCTTCCATCTCAAAGCTATATGCCGACCTGCGTTCATCTGCGTTCCTATAGTTCACCCATGTCTCATCATCAGCAAGTGCTCCGCTTCAAAACACGCGGCAAATCCCTCCAAAAAATTACCCGCGAGGTCAATGATGTCGTTGCTCAATCGGGCATCACGAGCGGCTTGTGCAATCTCTTCCTGCGCCACACCTCCGCCAGCCTGATCATCCAGGAAAACGCTGATCCCGATGTGCTGGCTGACCTGGAAAATTTCCTGTCTAAACTTGTGCCCGAAGGTCGCCACTACATCCACAGCACCGAGGGACCCGACGATATGCCCGCGCACATTCGCAGCGTGCTAACTCACACCTCCGAGCAAATTCCGATCGCCCACGGACGCCTCATGCTGGGCACCTGGCAGGGCATTTACCTGTGGGAACATCGCGACCACAGCCATCAGCGCGAGTTGGTCGTGCATGTGTCGGGCGAATAGTTTGCCTTCGCAGATCCCTCAGCGCGTCTCTTAGGGATCTGCGGATTAATAAAATCCCAATTTTTGAGAGAGAAGGCTGGCAGAGCCAGCCTTCTCTCTCAAAAATTGGGATTTTATTTGCTAACCCCTTAGCTTCTTCCGCGATTACAAAGCCAATATCCTCCTTTTGGATGAGACAGCCGGATGAAGTGTAGAACTGTCTGGAAGACCTATCGTAAGACTTGTAGAAACAATAGGGACAGTAAAAAGTTGGGCGATCGCCGCATCCCACTCCCAGACAAGTTTTGATTTTTCCTTGGAAACTGAGATACATCTTCGCCCGGTTTTGGAAGCAAAGCCGGGATTTTTTTATCTAGTGCCAGGTGTTGAATATGGCTACTGCCCTCGAAATTGCAGTTTGAAGACCAAAATCAGCAAGGTCAGTGCCAGCGTGGTTCCGTTCGCCAAAATAATAGGCAGGGACAAAATTAGGAGACCATAAATCAGCCAGAGTCCGATCCCGGTGATGAAGGTGACGAGCCAAAGAGAAGAGATGTCGCGAGCCGAGCGCGATCGCCAGGTTTTCAAAACCTGCGGAATAAAGGACGCCGTTGTCAGGCATCCGGCTACCAAGCCAAGTAAGGTTGAACCATCCATATGGATACTTTACCGACAGAAATTGGGAGTAACAACGAAATAATCAACGCAACTCAGCCTGACTGAAGAGAAAGCTGCCTCTCAGAGCTTATGCAACATCTGCCCCTCGATTAGACCACTGCCAATCGTTCCAAGTTCGCTAAGTCCAATACATTCTCCTCACTCTCGTCTGGGCGTTGCTTAATCCGGGGATGGATTTTTTGTTTGGAGCCGTGCTCCGCGCGGCTCCAAACAAAAAATTCATCCTCCCAATCAGCAATGCCCTCGTCTGCCCCACGCGAATACAGGATGTTTTTCCGCCAGCAGTACTTGTTGAGAGAGCTTCAGGCAGCCTGGGCGAGGGCATTGGCTCGGAGCTGATCCACTAATTCCTTTAGCCCGTCTTCATTGATGCGATAGCTCAGCGGATGGGCGATGAGCCGAGCTGTTGTTTCAAACAGCGTCTCAATTTCAATCAAGTTATTTTCCTTCAGCGTGCGTCCGGTGGCGACCAAATCGACGATCGCCTCCGACATGCCCGTAATCGGTCCCAATTCAACGGAACCATAGAGGGGGACGATTTGCACGGGCAGGTCGATGCTCTGAAAGTATTCGTGGGCGCAGTTCACAAACTTAGAGGCAATGCGGCAGTGGGGCGGCAGATCTAGAACGGAACGGTAGGGGCTAGTTGCTTGCACCGCAATCGACATACGGCATCCACCAAAACCCAGATCCGCGAGTTGGGCAACGTGCGATCGCTTCTCCCGCAGCACATCGTAGCCAATCATGCCCAACTGCGCCTGTCCGTACTCTACATACACGGGTACGTCGTAGTTCCGCACTAACAAGCCCTTTGCCCGCTGGCTGCGATCGAGAATTTCGAGTTGTCGCACCGAGGGATCGAGAAAGTCGCTAAAATCCAAACCCACGGATTTTAGTAACTCGATGCTTCCCTTCAACAAACTCCCTTTGGGCAGTGCTACGGTAATCATGCCAGCCTTGAAATTGCAACAAGAGCGATCGTATCATTCTCTCTACCTGACAAGGCTTGTTCCGGTTTATGTCTCAGCGAATAATTCAATTAGAGCTAAGCAAGAAAATAAAGAACCCATTTGGGGGAAGAAGGTGCGGCGTCGCCGCACTTCACCATAGCTTCGTTCATGACCATGAACTTTAGGATGGGCGTTTGATTGAAACGGTTTAATTTTGAAGACCAATTACTTATTAGTTTGGCGGTTGCAGGGACAAAACCAACGGGGATTGCTAATTACGCCATCAACTTGGCACAAAACTTACCTGTGACGGGAGCAACTTTCTTTCATCCTCGCAAATTATCCTCAACCTTTTTCGAGGACAATTTGGCTCAAAATCGGTGGCTAGAAATTCCGGCAGACTATAGCGCCGAGGCAGGGAAAAAAGGTCATTTTGGACGGCTGGTTTGGACACAATTTCAACTGCCCAAGTTCTATAAAGCCTCTAAAGCCTCACTTCCCAGGTCTAAAAAATTAGGTTTGATCTTCTCACCTGCTCCTGAAGCGCCCATAGGAGTAGGCTGTCGGTCAGTGGTAATGGTGCATGACTTGATCCCGCTGCGATTTCCAAACTGGCGATCGCCCCTCACCCTCTACGCCAAATTCTACGTTCCCCAAGTCCTCCGCGAAGCCCAACATGTTGTATGCAACTCCCAGGCAACGGCTGATGAAATCATCGAGTTTTTTGGGATTTCCGCACAAAAAATCACTCCGATTCCCCTAGCCTATGATGACCAGCATTTTCGTTTCTTAAATCGCCCGACACAAAATTACTTTGTGGTGTTAGGTCGTCCAGATCCTCACAAGAATATGGTGCGAGTTTTGAATGCTTTTGCTCAGTTTTCACAGGAGAACAAAGACACCGAAATCTGGTTTGTGGGACCCGAAGATCCACGCCGCACACCAGGATTGCGGGCACAGGCAGCGGAATTGGGTGTTGCGGAGCGGGTTAAGTTTGTAGGCTATGCCGCTTATGCCGATTTGCCAGAAATTTTGGGTGGGGCGATCGCCCTCATCTTTCCCAGTCTGTGGGAAGGATTTGGGCTTCCGGTGCTGGAAGCGATGGCATGTGGCACGCCAGTCATCACCTCGAATCGGTCAGCCTTGCCGGAGGTTGCCGGAGATGCAGCGCTTCTGATTGATCCGGAGAGTTCTGAGGCTTTGGTAGAGGGGATGGGGGCGATCGCCACAGATAACACCCTGCGCGAAAACTTGCGCCAAGCAGGATTGACGAGAGTACAGCAGTTTAGCTGGCAGAAAACGGCTGAGCAAACGGCTGAGTTGCTTTACCAGGTGGCGTTTTAGCTCCAAACGCCAAAGAAGTCCAACTTCTCTAAGAAGTTGGACTTCTAAAACCCTTCTGAAAGCCTACAGAGGTTCACAAATTAGCGTGCTTCAACGGGGATTTGCATGGCTTTTGCCAGTTCTGTTGCTACCTGGGGGCGAGAGAACTCTGGAGGAGGCAGTTCACCCCGACGCAACATTTCCCGCACTTTGGTGCCAGAGAGGTGAACCCGTTCTTCGGGCATGCTGGGGCTGGTCTTGGTGGTCGCCATCTGTTGGGTACGCTTGCAGAAGAAGGCGTGCTCAAACTTCAGGGGTATGATACCCAATTCTTCTGGCTTAAATTCATCAAAGATGTGCTGAGCGTCGTAAGTGCCGTAATAATCGCCGACTCCTGCGTGGTCACGACCCACGATGAAGTGTGTGCAGCCATAGTTCTTGCGGATGATGGCGTGGAAGATCGCTTCCCGTGGTCCTGCATAGCGCATAGCCGAGGGGTTGATGGCGAGGATGACACGATCATGCGGGAAGTATTGATCGCGCATGATTTCGTAGCAGCGCATCCGCACATCCGCCGGGATGTCATCACTCTTTGTCGCACCCACCAGCGGATGCAGAAACAGCCCATCTACGATTTCCAGGGCACATTTAATGATGTACTCGTGGGCACGGTGGATGGGGTTGCGGGTTTGGAAGCCCACAACGGTTTTCCACTCCTTCTCTTGGAACAACGCACGAGACTCTGCCGGGTCAATTTGATACGTCGGAAAACGAGGATCCGCTTCCCGATTCAACAACCAAACAGGACCTGCCAGGTTCACAGCGCCCTGGCTGTATACCACAGCAACACCAGGGTGCTTTTCTTCGTTCGTACGGTAAACATGCAGGGCTTCATGCATCTTGTCGTAGGTAAACTTCTCGGTCAATTCCATGACCCCAATGAAGTTACCCGATGTATCATCCAACCGGATCATCGCGCCCTCTTTGAGGGATGCAGCGACTTCTTCGCTAACGGGCAGCGTTACTGGAACCGCCCAGGCAAGCCCATTAGACAGGTGCATATCGTCAACTACACCCTTGTAATCGGATTGGTTCATGAATCCAGTTAGAGGACTGAATCCACCAATCGCAATCATGTTCAAATCTGAAATAGCACGTTCATCAAGGGTTACACGGGGCAGATGATCGGCTTTGTCTAAGAATTCCTGCCGTTGCTCATCGGTACAAATACGATTAATTAGCTCCCCACCATGAGGCGCGATACTTTTAATGGATTGGCTCACGATTTGTGCCTCCAAAGACTGCATAAAAAAATGTGAAGTAATTACGATATGCGCTTCTACATACTATTACGGAGTGTATACCTCCACGCTACAAATCAAGATTTTGTGAGGAGAAAGATGCTGTTTATCAACTCCTGATAAAGAAAACAGGGACGATGAAAATTTCGTCCCTGCAACTTTAATTGGCTCGCATCAGCCGTAAGGATTAGCTATTGAACTCCTGGCTGAGAGATGTAGCCGGGTACTTTTTGAGCATGAAGATAGCGATCGCAATGCCTACCGCTGCCAAAACTATTGTGGGATAGAAGAAGGCGGTATAACTACCCATCAGATCGCGCAAACGACCTGCCAGCAATGTTCCCAGCAATGCTCCAACACCAAAAGCGGTGAAGACGATGCCATAGTTTTTGGCGTAATCTTTGGCAGGGAAAAGCATGAGGGTTGCAGTGGGGGCGATCGCCAGCCAGCCACCCAGAGAGAAGGTAAACAGGCAGAAGGCGATCAGGTAGGTAGCCGTTTGTCCAGCGCTGGCATTCAGCATCATGATGGAGCCGATGATAATCAGCACGTAGGAGGCGATCGCCGCTGTGCGAGCGGTAAAGCGATCAGTAAACCAGCCAAAAAACGGACGCCCCAGACCGTTGAAGATAGCGAACAAGGACACACTCAGCGCAGCGGTATTGGGGTCAAGATTGATAATTTCTTGGGCAACTGGGCTGGCAATCCCAATCGATGCCAAACCGACGAAGGTACCGATTACATAGCATATCCACAAGCCATAGAAGGAACGGCTTTGCAAGAGCGGTGTGCTGCTAGCGGGAAGAGTTGTACCCGTTGTTTTTGCCGATTGTCCGGCAGGTGCCCATTGGGCAGGCGGCATCTTCATGGTTAGGGAAATAACCAGAATAATTAGCGTGAACGCCACTCCCAAGGTAATGAAGGTTGGCATGACGCCTTTGGATGCAATCAGATTGCGGGCAACGGGAGCTGTGATGAGGGGCGACAAGCCAAAGCCAACAACTGTGAGACCAACGGCTAAGCCCTTGCGCTCAGGAAACCAGCGCGCCACGACCGCCAGGGGCACGCCATAGGCAATACCCACCCCCATTCCAGCGATGACCCCATAGGTCAGCACCAGGGTTCCAATGTTGCCAGCAAAACTTGACAAGATGTAGCCCAAGCCCATAACGACGCCCCCAACAGCCGTCACCTTGCGGGAACCAAAGCGATCGATATAAAAGCCCGTGATGGGCATCAAGACAGCAAATACGACAAGCAGTGTTGTAAACGGGAGCAAACTTTCGGTCGCGCTAATGCCAAGCAGTTCCTGAAGTGGGTTGCGAAAGATACTCCATGAGTAGACCGTACCCAGACACAAAAGCACCACGATACCCAGGGGGATTAGTAACCAGCGACCCTGCTCCGCAGGCAAACCCAGAACCTTGGTGGCACCCGACGATGTGCCACGCAGTTGCATGTCATCCATAAATTTAGAAATTGGTTTGATGAAAGAATTTGATTTCGTACTCAACCGCGCTCACAGCAAGAAGATTCGGGGGGCGTTTATCTCTTGCTCTGCATCCCTATTCCATAAACGAGTCCTTAGAAGCCAAAGCCTCAATTCTCAATTGATGAATAGGATCATGCTTGCTGCGATCGGTGATTCTGTAAATTTTATGACTATGCGGCACCAAAAGCATCTAATTTATTCCCTGCAATCAATAGATTTAGTGCTATGCAAATAACTCTTAGGAGATTTCTGAGAAAGAATATCCCCATTTTTTGAGAGAGGGCGCGGCTTAGCCGCGCCCTCTCTCAAAAAATGGGGATATTCTTTTCTGGCGATCGCCTTAAGGGAGTGGCGATCGCCTGCCGATTATTCATTGCAAGCAAAAATAAAGCATTAATCAGTTATTTTATTTTGTGACCTTTAAGTTGTGTAGCATTCAAAAGACTTTCAAAAGACTTTCATCTAGAAGTATTGTTTGCTCAGCTCGAATTAGCTTCGATCGACATAGTTCTGAATAAATTAGATAAGCCTGTAGAGAGAAGCAGGAGTTCGCTTGGATTTTCTAGTCTGTAACAAGCAAAAGTAAGCACAAAGTTTTTCACGTTAGCTTTTTACACTAGCTTTTCACGCTGGCTTAGTTGTGCGGTTGCAACATAACATCACCACGTAACGTACATTAAAGCTTTCAAGGATTACCTTGGAGCCATTTCACACCAAGTCAGAAAAGCACGAATTCCCCGTTCAAATATCTGAATGTGTCCAAGATCTGCAGCTCTTTTCACAGGCTCTTTATAGATAAATCTGATAGATAAATCTGTTGGATCGTAACTATAAATTTTCCATTATTTTTTGTAGTCATTTGAACGTCGCCATTCTTCCAGGGTAAAGATTCAGGGGTTTACGCCGCCAAAGGGGTTTCATCCTCTACCGAAGTTTGAGGCAATATCGAAGGAGGCTCCTGCCCCAAGCGAGCAGCATGAATGGCTTGGGTCAAGAATTCCAAAA